>Ga0326727_10000373_pt1 | contig 186124 bp, 156 predicted proteins | sample MB2enrmetagenome_FD_207643 | JGI IMG/M metagenome (GOLD analysis project Ga0326727, IMG submission 207643) | Lab enriched peat soil microbial communities from McLean, Ithaca, NY, United States - MB29MY | ecosystem: Environmental > Terrestrial > Soil > Wetlands > Peat | place: USA: New York... | reverse complement strand
TCCCGTTCCTTCTCGGCGACCAGCGCCATGATCCCGACCGTGAACTTATCGGCATGTCGGAAACGTGCCCGCACGGCCCTTGATCCGGCAGCCTGCCAGCGTATAGTCCCCACCGACAACAGTGGGATAACGACCGTTCGATAGAACCGCCGCCGTTGGAGTGCTTCCAGACGGCGGCGTTTTTTGAATTTGCAGGCAATTCCGAGCGGTGCGAGGACGGTGTGTCTGTTGTTCGCTGACTGCCGGAAAGAGCGACGGGGCTTTGAAATGGGTGGACGCCAGTGCTTCGCCCGGAGCGCATCCCTGCCGACGCACGGTGCTGGAGGAGGACATTGAGCGGGTTGTGAACTTCTTCTCACGCTACTCATGAGCCGGCAGCAGTTGCGGAAGCGGTCAGCGCCAAAATAGTTTCATTCACAAAACCGTCGCAGAACGGCGTTCACAAAGCCGAACCTGGAAATCGAGACACCTTTGTCGAGGTCTTGCTGTTCCTTCAATTCGATCTTCTTCAGAACGGAACCATATTTCGCTGAATCTTGATTGAGGTATTCCTTCCATCCATCAACCAACATCTCCACTTTTTTCAATTGCTCTTTGTCAGTCCAAATGCCGCCGCATTCAGTACACTTGTGTAAAGCGATTCCACTTGTATCCCCATAATTAAAGTGCTCCATCCGCACGTTTTCACAATGAGGGCAATTCAGCTCATCGTGATCATCCTTCTCAGCGGTGAAAATCTCTTTGTTGACTGCGTCGATTGAGGCAATTTCCTTTGGAGTAAATATTTCCTCGTGATGCTCGACAATTTTTTGCAGTTCGCCCGAATGCAGCCATTCACCACCGCAGCGTGGGCAGACTTCAATCTGCACGCCATCGTATTGAATCGAATTGAGTGTTGAGCCGCATCTTGGACATTTCATAATGTTCCTTTACCTTACGCACTCGCAGGCAACTGTCGCAAGACGAAAGCCAAAATGCTCCCTGAAAAATAGTGAAAATGGTGTGCATCAAGGCTCTGAGGCCCGTTGCACTGAATCTCCCGGATGACCACAGCAAGGTTTTGCGCATAAGCACCTGTCGGCTCGGCGTGGTTCCGCAGGCCATTCGGGATGCGTACCTCCTGCCTGCGGCACCCTCTTATTTGGTTCCAGGATTGCGCAGCAAGTCCAATGGCTACCTGAACCGGTGGTATCACAACCCGAACGAAGCCGACCTGGAGGCAGGATGGCGGTAGTTGGTCGGGTGGCAGGGTTTGGTGCCATTTAGTGCCAGCAGGGTGGTCATCTGATAAGCCGCTCTCCGCCATAGAGAAACCTTGACTTTTACACTTTAACCCTTGACAATGTGGATGTTGTCAGGCCCGTAAGTCGTTGAGGCACAAAAAAGCCGATCCGCATCTGTCAGACCGGCTTTGATGGCAGCGTTGTAGATCAGCTTCCAATACGTATCAAAGAAGGCCTCCCAGCTCTCCTTGTCGTTCCAGTCCTTCAAGCGGCTCAGCAGGGATTGTCGAGTGGGAATAAATTCAGCGGCTTCGTTCATTCACCCTTATCGTCTCACAGAAGAATACGGATGTTGAAAGCCATTTCTTTCAACCTTCCGGATCCTGGCGCTTAAGGTCGCAACCAGACCCGGTAGAACTTTTTCGTCCCCGTCGGAGTCACCTGACAGGGCGAAAGAGCGTTCGGCACCCGCGACCACGGGCCCGCCGCATCGTCCGCTTCGAACAGCGTGCCCTGCGGCCAGCTCACGATCACGGCGGCGCCTGACCACTGAATGGTCAGCCGGACCTGCGGCAGTTCGAATCCGTTCAAGTAGAGTTGCGCGATCTCGGTCGGGCTCAAAGTTCGATCGAACACGGCCATTTCATCAAGGATGCCGTTGAAGACACGGCCGTAGGGGTTGTAGGTGTCCGTTCCGATGGTGCCGGATCCGGCGAAGGCCTGGTCCGGGTGCGTTACTCCGTTGGTTGCCGTCTGCTCGCCATTGGTGTTGATCAAATATAGAGTGGCTTGTGCCGGTTCGATCGCCAAAGCCACCAAGGACCATTGATTGGGCGGCGGCGTCAGGCCTGAATTCCATCCCCAGGTTCTGCTGTCATTGTTCCAGGTGTAACACAAAACGCCAGCGTTCCCGCTGTAACCGCCGCCGTAGTTCAGTCCGGCAGTCGTCCTGTTGTTCCGACAGAAGAACAAACCCGCGTAATCCGCCTGATCGCCAGTCGGATAAATCCAGCAGGTGATAGTCACCGTGTTGGTGTTCAGGTTCAGTGGAGGAATGGTCACCCAGGACTCGTTCAAGTTGTTGGCGTCGTTGACGAATTGGGCCGCCCGGTTCGTGAGTTCGAACCCAAGGAAATCGGTCGGACGCGGTCCGGCGACGCCGAGCGTGACGGCGCCTCCGTAGGTCCCGTCAAACGCGCCGGCGGAATCGTGGGCGACGGGGCCGCTGATTTCACTAAATCGCCAATAAGCAACCGGGCTCTCGGAACTCACGTCGTTCACATACGCGGTGCTGCTCGTGGCCATGTACGGTTTGGCGCTGGCTTCCGCCGACGGGGGGCTTTCATGACCAAGAAACGGGTCCAGAGCGGTGACGGTATAATAATAGGTTTGCCCATTGGCGACGTTGGTGTCGGTGTAGGTTGCATCGTTGAGCCTGCTGACGATGGGCGTGTTTCCTTCGCCGCCGCTGGCAGTGCCGCGATAGACGTTGAAGCTGGCCCCGCTCGGCCCCCTCCAGGTCAGGATCACCTGGCTGTCGCCACCCACCGCCGCCAAATCGGAAGGAGCGCCGAGAGAGATGACGAGTTTGTCGAAGTTCGGCGCCGGATCGTTGGGATTGCTGAAATGCAGCTTGTTTTCTCCGGCATTCAGCGGCACGTAGATGGAGATGAATCCCACTTGAGTGTCGCTGCCGGTCTGGGGAAACGTCAGCGTTGTCGCCGGACCGCCGTTGACCCTCATTTGAGCCGTCCGGTCTTCGCTGCTGGCATAGTAGATGTCGGTTGCGTAGAAGCCGTCCGACGGGGCAGTGACGCTGTTGAATTGCAGTGTATTTGCCGGACTCCGCCCCACGCCAGTGACATAAGCGGTGGCCGAGAAATTGGCGTTATGAGGCACGCAATAAGCAGTGCCGCTCAGGGTGTTATAGCCCCATTCCGCCTCATAGACTCGTGGCTGGCTCCAATCAAAAGTCCCTTTGATTTTCACCATCACAGTGCCATGCGGGGGAATGCCCGCCGAAGTGTAGCTCCCGATAAAATCACCCAAATCCTGATGCGCCCACAGGTCGCGCACCAGGGCGGGCCTGTCAGGAACCAATCCCAGGTCTTTCCAATTCACGGTCATGGAAGTCTCCTGGCTGGAACGATTCAGCAGCAGCACGGCGTACTGGCCGGAAGTGAAACTGCCAAGCGCTTTGGCATAGACATCCGGGGCAACCTCGACGCCGACCGCTCCCAGCGGGTCCTGATCCACGGCGATCACTTCGCGGTTCGTCAGCGTCTCCAGTGTCGCGTCGCTCAGGGGCGGCGCATACGCATCGGCGTTCGTCCGCACGTCGGTGCCAATCATCAAAGGAGCGCCCAGGATCGCCAGCAAATTGAAATGGGAGCGCCCTTCGATGTCCGTGATGCCATACAAGCCGGTGCCGAGCATGTCCGGATCGTTCCAATGTCCCGGTGCCTGGGCATACCAGTCGTCTCGCGCCGTGTCAAACTGGTTGAGTATCCCGTACCACGTCACCTGGCCGAAGGCGAGGCTGATATCGAAGGCGACGCGGAACGAGTTTGCGATGCGGGGGGCGAATTGGATCGCATCTGTGTCCGCCGTTGACAGGCTGAGGGTAATTGGCCGTTGGGATGAGTTGTTGGCCAGGGTGTAAGCCAGCGCGTAGAAATCACCCGGCCCATGGTCGTCCACCTTGATGAAGTCCCATTCCCAGGCCGCGAATTGATCGGCGTCTTGTTGGTAATAAGCAAAACTGCCGATCTGCTGCGGATTTCCCCAGCCCAAGGCGCCGATGTCGGAATATCCTCCCATCAACAGCCCTTTGGAATGAACGTAATCAGACACCGCCTTCATCCCATGCGGCCACCGGGTGGGATCCACGATCAGATTGCCGTTGGTGTCGCGGCTTCCTCGTCCTGAAGCGATCCAGGTGCAGTCGATCACCACGTACTTGTACCCCGCCGCAGCCAAACCGGAATCGACCAGTGCATCCGCCGTGCTCTCGATCAACGATTCGGAGGGGCCGGTATCGTCACCGACAACAAGCCATGAATTCCAGCCCATGCGCGGAGTCGGCGCGTTGCTGGCAGTGTTGATTTGCGGCAGCGGCCAGGTTGTCTGCCAGGTCAACACGTTGTCCAAAACTGTCGGCACACCGCCCTGTGGTCCGGGTGTGACCAGGACACAGGTGAGCAGGGCGAGGTTCGCCAAGGACTTGTCGTTCGCGCTCACGGCCAGTCCCGCCAGCGCCTGGCTCCCCATGGAAATGGCCTGGGAAACGCCGATACCCGACCAACTGACGCCGTCTGCGCTGTAAGTGGCGGTGAAGGTATCGTTGGAGCGGCTGAGCCTGACCCACGCCGGCATGGGGATGCCGGTTACCGAACTCTGCGCTGTCGCTCCGTTCGTCGCGACCCGGCAAAGGAACGTGAGGCTGTTGGCGGGCGTGATGAGAACCGATGCTTCAGGCGAACCGGCCGTGGTGTCGCTGCGAATCATCACGCCGGCCTGGGCCCCCGAATCCGTGCCGGCCTGACTCGTGACCCTGGCCATGACGGCGCCATCCCCGTCGAGAATTGTGTAAGCGAGATTCAACTGATCGGCGGCATTCCCGATGCCGGCTCCGCCGCCGGTGACCGTCCAGACGCCATGGGTGAAGGAGGCCGACCCTGCCAGGATGGGCGAACCAATGTCCTGATCAATCCAACCCGGAGCAAGGCCGCCCTCCGCTGAACTGCCTCCAGTGCCAAGGCCCAACGCAACGCAGAGGATTAGCTTGCTTCCGATGCTCTCGGCAAGGGGCCTTTTGTCCCGGACAGCCGCTGGCTGACTGGGCAGGCGCAAGACTTTGTTCGGCATTTAGACCTCCGTTGCTATCGAATAGTCTTTGAATATCTCAGGCCTGGCTGATGTTGCCCGGACGGGCGATTCATCGGAGGTGAGGGTAGGAGAGCGTGCCGGCCTTTGTCAATTCTCGTCTGACCGAAAGCGTCGAGTTTAAGCTTTGAAGCCGCGCTGCTGGATTTACATTGGCCCTTGTGACGGTTCTTGAGGGCATTCAAAAAAGCGCGGCGTTTCTGGCGAGAAAGGGTGTCGAGTCACCCCGGTTGCAGGCTGAACTGCTGCTCGCTCACGTTCTGAATGTGCCGCGCATGCAACTGTATTTGAATTTCGAACGCATCCTCACGGCGGCCGAAACCGACAAGCTCCGCACCTTGATTCAGAGGCGCGGCCGGCGGGAGCCGGCCCAGCATATCGTCGGCTCGACCTCGTTCTGCGGACTGGAAATCGCCGTAAACCGGCAGGTCTTGGTTCCGCGGCCGGAAACCGAGCTGCTGGCCGAATCGGGCTCGAACTTCCTGAATCAACTCTCCACCCTCAACCCTCCCGCTGCGCCGGGGCAGCTTGCGACGTCGAAATGCAATGCAGGCGGATTTGAAGGCGGGCAACCCGCAACCGCTCTTGACTTCGGCACGGGCAGTGGTTGCATCGCGATTACGCTGGCCGTCAGATGCCCGGGCGCCCGGGTCTTCGCCATCGACATATCCGCCGAAGCGTTGGAAGTGGCGAAGTCGAACGCGGCGAGCCATCGTGTTGATGATAGAATTAAGTTCTTCCAGGGTGACGGTTTTGCGGCGTTGCCCCATGCTTTCCGTTTCGATCTCATCGTCAGCAACCCCCCCTACGTGCCGAGCGCCGAGATTGAATCCCTCCAGCCGGAAGTGTGCGACTATGATCCGCGAGCCGCGCTTGATGGCGGCCTGGACGGATTGGATTTTTTCCGCCGGCTGGCCGCCGAAGCACAGCCTTTTCTGAAACCCCAGGGCCGGATTATGCTTGAATTAGGAGACGGACAGGCCCCGGCCGTCACCACGATCTTTGAAAAGCAAAACTGGATTGTCCAGGCCGTCAAGGAGGACTATACTCGACGGCCAAGATTTCTGATTGTGCAGCTCGCACCAGGATTTCTTGCGACGGATGAACACAGATCAAAACAACAAGACGCGAATTTCGCCAATTGACTCGAACTCACTCCTTCCTGGCATCATTAGCGAGAGTTCGCGTAATTCGCATCTCCACTTTTCCATCGGTGTTGCCGGTGCGATCCGTGGTTGATTTTCTTCTTTCATGGACAGTTTGTTGATCAAAGGCGGAGTGCCGCTTTGCGGCGAAGTCGCCATCAGCGGCGCCAAGAATGCGGTGTTGCCCATCCTTGCTGCCACGTTGCTCACCAGCGAACCTTGCGTCATCCGGCGTGTGCCGGACCTGAGTGACGTGAAATTCATGGGCCAGATCCTTACCTGGCTCGGCGCCCAGGTCCGCTTCGAGGGCGATTCGGTTCGCGTTCAGGCCAGAAAGATCAAAGGCTCGGGCGATTACGATCTGGTCCGCAAGATGCGCGCGTCCATCTGCATTATGGGGCCGCTGCTGGGCCGGCTGAAAAATGCATTGGTTTCACTGCCCGGCGGGTGTGTGATTGGCGCGCGGCCGATCAACCTTCATTTGAAGGGGTTTGAAGCGCTGGGTGCCAGGGTAACGATCCAAGGCGGCTACGTTAAGGTCAGCGCCCGGCAATTGACCGGCGCCGACATGTTTCTGGGCGGACGCGCCGGATCCACGGTGCTGGGCAGCGCCAACGTGATGATGGCGGCCACGCTTGCCGAAGGCGTGACCAGGATTGAAAGCGCGGCGTGCGAGCCGGAGATCGTGGACTTGGCGAATTTCCTGAACGCCATGGGGGCAAAAATCACTGGCGCGGGCAGTCCGACGATCACTATTACCGGCGTGAAGGAGTTGCATGGCGCGGAGCACGAAGCTATCCCCGACCGCATCGAAGCCGCGACATATGCTATTGCCGCCGCGGCGACGGCAGGCGAAGTCACGTTGCTCGGTGCGCGGTGTGACCACCTTCACGCGGTATTCGACAAGCTCAATGACTCCGGCGTCAAGATCGAGCGCAAAGGTTCCACCATCACTGTCCGCCACCACGGCCATTTGAAGCCGGTGGATGTCACCACGCTGCCCTACGCCGGTTTTCCCACCGACGTGCAGGCGCAGATGCTGGCGCTGATGACGTTGACTCCCGGCATCAGCATCATCACCGAGAGGGTTTTTGAATCCCGTTTCATGCACGTGAGCGAACTGGCGCGGCTGGGCGCGGATATTGAAATCGAAGGGCCCAGCGCGATTGTCAAAGGCGGCAAACCATTGAGCGGCGCGCCCGTCATGGCGAGCGATTTGCGCGCCTCCGCCGCCCTGGTCATTGCGGGGCTGGCGGCTCGCGGCACCACGCTGGTCAACCGCGTCTATCATCTGGACCGCGGCTACGAACAGATGGACGTCAAGCTGTGCAAGCTCGGTGCGCGGATCCAACGGGTGGAGGAGACGTGACGAAGGACAACGCCGTCTTGTCCGCGTGCACCCTGGCCGTCTCTGCTCGGAAGGACAAGCCTCTTGCCTGTCTCCCGCTTCCAGCAAACAGACTCCCCAAATCCTCGAACGCTGACCGAAAGCGCCGCGACAAATTCCATCGCAGCTGCGATGGAATTTGTCGCGGCTGAATCCAAGGTAATCACCGGGAGGTTACGCAGATGGTTGAGCAGAGACAGACGGGACGCACTGTCCTGTTGCTCGCCGCGCTTTGCGACGGGGCCACGAATCCCTCATTGGCAACTACCACGGCTTGCGTTCATTCAGCGCCTTTTGGATCGCCCGTTTGACCGCCAGCGGATCGATGCTGCCGGTTTCGCTGTAAATGATCCTGCCTTCGGGATCAATGAGCACGGTATACGGCACTTCCCCCCGCCATTCGGGATTGAAGGCGTTGATCAGATTCTCCCGGTCGGCGGAAGCGAAGAGGAGGTTGCGATTTGACGCCTGTTGTTTCCTGAGTAACTCCAGCACCCGGTTCCCTTCGTCGGGACGATTCAGCGACACGGTCACCAGTTCGAAGTCCCGGTGCCGGTACATCCGGTTGATGGTGACGAACTCGTTGAACTCGGCCACACACGGCGCGCACCAGGTCGCCCAGAAATTCACCAGCCGGAACTTGCCGGAATCATTCCGGCGCAAAATTCGCAGTGCTTCGGCGTCCGCCTTCGCGGCTGACACCGGTTCCGCCGCCAGTTTTTCCAGGTAAGCCTTGACCTGCTCTTGCTTGCCCGCCCACTTGATGGAACACCCGACGACTTTGGTTTGGGCGACGGGTGGCTCCTTGCCGGCGAGCAACGCGTCCAGCGCATCGCGCAAATACGGCTTGGTCACGTGCTGGATGCGTTCGGAGTCATCAATGGCTCCGACGTAACGCAGTTTGCGGGCGGCATCGAACACAAACACATGCGGCGTGGCCGCCGGACCGTAAGCGCGGGAAACGGTCTCGGTATCGCCGTCGTAAAGGTAGGGAAAGCTGTAATGACGATCCTGGGCGCGGATTTTCATTTCGGCAAACGAATCCCCCAGGTCGGTCCAGCCCAGTTCATCCAGCCGGACGGACTTCGGGTCGTTGGGCATGATCGCAACCAGCTCGACCCCCTTGTTCCGGTAGTCAGCGACGATCTGTTTGATGCGTGCTTCGTAGTACTGCGCCGTCGGGCAATGGTTGCAGGTGAAGAGAACGACGAGGATTTTGGCATCCTGAAAATCCTTCAATGTCCAGTTGCGTCCATCAACTCCCGGCAGGTTAAAGTCGGGCGCGGCGGTGCCGAGCGGCAGGGTGGGAAAATTGTCCGCCGCGCGGACTTGAAACAGGAATGCCAGAACGCCGAAAAAGAGAGGAAGCGAGGACTTCATGGCTGATAATCCTATGCTGACCGGCAGTTGCAGGCAAGTATGGGCAGTGGGCAGCGGCGCCCGGGGGTGACGGGGCGCGTCCGTGCACTGCCACCGAGCGCGGACGGTCCCCGTCCGCAGCGGCTCGGCGGAGACCGTGAACGTGCCGTATTCGGACCTGCGCCCGGGCTTCAGGTTGCCGCGAGCCGGGACCGCTCGGCTTGTCTCAAGCCACAGCAGCGCTGACTCCTTTTCGAGCGCTCGATTTTCCCGAGTCCCGGCTGTCGATGGCGCTGGGGTCGTGATGCCGGCGGTCCTCCGGCGATGCGGTTTGTCAGAGTTCGGCCCGCTCAACCTGGACCCCGCAGTTACATCGTTAAAAGAGGGATGGAGAGGATTGCGTCGTCCGTTCTTATTCGTCGCTTTTGCCCAGCCTGTTAACGTAAAGTTTCGGTCACGGCGCGCCAGCTCGCGTGGCCTGGCAAATGCTCGTGATTAATGCGAGCGCATGGCGATGGGTGGTGAGAGCACGCAGTCTGGATTACGTCGGGAGAGAACAAAGGAACATCCCTCCAAAAGCCCCGCCACGCGTTTGACTTGGAGACGGCGGTGAGATTGCATTGGTGGAGTTGTCACTCGGTTCCCGTTTATGACTGGACTTGGAGTTTTTAGCTGGATTGCAGGCGCCCTGCAATTGGGCGTTCCTTCCTATGCTTTGCGCCTCGTCCGGCGTTTTGGAGCGTTGCGTGTCGGCTGGTTCATCGTCACGGCTTTCGCGTCCCTGGCCCTCATGCATTCGCTGGTGCTCTTGAAACCCGCGGCTGCCGGGCCCGCCTCCGGACTCACGCTGGACCTCTTTTATGTTGTCGGGTCGGTGCTGCTGCTCGTCGGGATGGGTCACATGGAATCGTTGCTTTCGGAGCGCGAGCGGGCCGACTGGACCGAACAAAGTCTGCGGAGAAAATGGGAGTCCCGGTTGAGAGAAGAAACGGCGGAGCTGATGGCAACCCGCGAGGAACTGGCGTACGAGCTTGCCCGTCGAGAGGAGATCATCAAAACGCTCGAGGAATCCGAAGCGCAGTACCGATTCCTGTTTGTGGAGCACCCTCAGCCGATGTGGATCCTGGATCTTCGTTCCTGCCGTTTTCTGGCGATCAACAAGGCGGCCCTCCGCCAATACGGCTTTACCTCGGAGGAATTTATGGCTCTGACGGGGCGGGACCTGCTGCTGCCGTCCGCGGTTTCTCAGTTTCTGCAGGACGCGGCCAGACCCTGTTCGGGAGTGGAAACGCGAGGAGTCTGGCAGCATTGCCGGAAGGACGGAACCCTTCTCGATGTGGAAATCACCGCGGTGGATTTGAGCTTCGCCGGCGTGCCCGCAAGGCTGATCCTGGCCAGCGACGTGACCCAACGCCGGCGGCGCGAGTTGAAGATGCGCAAAGTCCACAGGATGGAAGTGATCAGCCAGGTCGCAGGCGGAATTGCGCACCATTTCAACAGCCTCTTCATCCTTGTCGAAAGCGAAGCCGCGGCCTTGCGCGAGAGGCCGCTGGATCTTCAGTCCGCCGGGCAACTCGATCATATTCACGCCGCGGTGACGCGGGCTGCCGGCCTCACGCGCCAACTGCTCGCGGCCGGTGGCCGACAACTGATGCGCCAGGAGCCGCTCGACCTGAACGGACTGATCCGGCACATGAACCCGATGCTCCGGCGTCTGGCCGGCGAGCGGATCGTGCTCCAGCACACTTGCGGTTCACACCTGTTTCCGGTTCTAGCCGATCGGCACCTCGTCGAGCACGTGATCGTCAACCTGGTTCTCAACGCCCGCGACGCCATGCCGGGTGGCGGCACGCTCACCATCGGCACAGTAAAAGTTCACCTGGACGAGGACCCAACGCGAAACGATCCGCAGATCCGGGCCGGAGATTTTGTCCGCCTGGAGGTGCGTGACACCGGTTGCGGCATGACTCCCCAAGTGCAGTCCCGTCTGTTTGAGCCTTTCTTTACGACGAGGGAGCCCGGAAAAGGCGTGGGGCTCGGCCTGGCGAGCGTTTATGGAATTGTCAACCAGCACTCCGGATGGATCGAAGTCGCCAGCGAAGCCGGGGCCGGGTCTGAATTCAGAGTTTTTCTTCCGTGCCTGCCGGGCGCCTTTTCGGTTCCGAACGCAGAACCGCAATCTGCCACGGCTTTTGGCAAAAGAACCATCCTGCTGGTCGAGCCCGACGATCGGGCGCGGGCATTGGCGCATTTTGTTTTGCACCGGCACGGCTATCGTGTCATCGAGGCCGACAGCAGCGCGACCGCGTTGGTGCTCTGGGTGGGACAGGGGCCGACGGTCGATCTGTTGCTCACCGATTTGGAGTTGGCCGGCGGGATTTCCGGGCGCGAATTGGCCGATCAGTTTCGACAAACCAGACCCGGCCTCAAAGTGATTCACACGGCAGCGAGTGATTCCAGTTGCGGACGGCAGCCACCGGCGCAGATGGAGGGCTCGGCATTCGTTCCCAAGCCTTATAACCCAGAAAGCCTGCTCCAGGCAGTGGAAGCTTCTTTAGGCGCTTGAAGCGGCCGGAATGCGGTCCGGCGACACGCGGGTCAGGTTTTTGGCCGGAAACCCAATCAAAAATTAGGAAATAAAGCCGTTGACAGCCTGCTGTTTGTTCCGTAATTTCCACGCAGTCGTTGGGCCGCAAACAGACCTAAAATCGTTAGCCCCTTAGCTTTCCGCAAAGTGAAGGGCGGGGGTAAGGGTTTTTTGTCGCTTTTTGGAATCAGATTGAATTCGGATTTGGCCGGCGCCCATGTAGCTCAGTCGGCAGAGCGCGTCCTTGGTAAGGACGAGGTCACCAGTTCAATCCTGGTCATGGGCTCCAAATAGAGAAGAACCAGTAACGAAATTGTAAAAACCAGACACACAACCTCAGGAGACAGCAATGGCAAAAGAGCAATTTCAACGAACGAAACCGCACGTCAACGTCGGCACGATCGGGCACATCGACCATGGCAAGTCCACTTTGACAGCGGCGATTGTGAAAGTCCAGGCGGCCAAGGGCTTGGCACAACTGGTTTCTTATGCGCAGATTACCAAGGGCGGGACTGTCCGCGACGAAACCAAGACCTTGACCATCGCCGTGTCGCACACCGAATACCAGAGCGACAAGCGTCATTATGCGCACGTGGATTGCCCGGGCCACGCGGATTACATCAAGAACATGATTACGGGCGCGGCCCAGATGGACGGAGCCATCCTCGTGGTGGACGCTTCGGAGGGGCCCATGCCGCAAACGCGCGAACACATCCTGCTCGCCCGGCAGGTCGGCGTGCCGGCGATCGTGGTTTATCTGAACAAGGTTGACCTCGTCGACGACAAAGAATTGCTGGACCTGGTTGAAATGGAAGTGCGCGACCTGCTCACGAAGTATCAGTTCCCGGGCGAGAAGACGCCCATCATCCGCGGGAGCGCCAAGAATGCTTTGGCGGGAGATCCCGAAGCCGCGAAGTCGATTCAGGAGTTGCTCGACGCGGTGGACTCCTTCGTCCCGCTGCCCACCCGCGAGATCGACAAGCCGTTCCTGATGTGCATTGAAGACGTTTTCAACATTGAAGGCCGGGGCACGGTCGTGACCGGTCGTGTCGAGCGCGGCCTGCTCAAGCGAATGGACGAAGTCGAAATCGTTGGTTTGAAGGAGACGCGCAAAACGGTGGCGACGGACATTGAGATGTTCCGCAAGCTGCTGGATTCAGCCAACGCGGGCGACAACGTTGGTGTGCTGCTGCGAGGCACAAAGAAAGAGGAGGTCGAGCGTGGGATGGTGCTGGCCAAGCCCGGCACGATCACTCCGCACACGCATTTCAAGGCGGAGGTTTACGTGCTGTCCAAGGAAGAAGGCGGGCGGCATACGCCGTTCTTCACGAATTATCGTCCGCAGTTTTATTTCCGCACCACCGACGTGACCGGCACGGTGACGTTGCCGCAGGGTGTGGAGATGGTGATGCCGGGCGACAATGTGTCGGTCGAGGTGAAGGTGATCGCGCCGGTGGCTATGGAGAGGGGCCAGCGCTTCGCCATTCGCGAGGGCGGCCGCACCATCGGCGCCGGGCGGGTCACGGAAATTATCACCTGATCCACGGCGAACGATTGGGAGGGCGGAGACAAGCCAGTGCCCGCCTTTTTTTGTCAGTCGGGAAGAATGCGGTGGCTCGACGGCGGGTAGGGCGTTAGCTCAATTGGTAGAGTAGCGGTCTCCAAAACCGTCGGTTGGGGGTTCGAGTCCCTCACGCCCTGCCAAACCAGCCGGAGAGGTGGCAGAGTGGTCTATTGCGGCGGTCTTGAAAACCGCTTCGGCGTAACTGCCGACGGGGGTTCGAATCCCTCCCTCTCCGCCAGAATACAGGATCGGCCGTGCAGGCCGGCAAAGAGTGAGCTGTCAGAGCGCGTTGCAGCTGAGAATTTTGTGAGCAATTTGACCGAAATTTTGATTTGGGCGGCAGTGATCGGGCTCATCTTCGCCTTTCTATGGTGGAAGGGCTATGTGCTGCGGCTTTCCAATTACGTGCAACAGACCCGCGAAGAATTGCACAAGTGCACCTGGCCCACGTGGGACGAGTTGAAAGGCTCAACCGTGGTCGTTACGGTGTCTCTCTTGTTGCTGGGCGGGTTTATTGTTCTGGCGGATATTGTATTTGTTTATGTCAACAACTGGATTTTGAAGCTGTAAAGCACTATGCGCAGCCAGTGGTTTGTCATCCATACGCTTTCCGGCCAGGAGCAAAAGGTCAAGGAAAGCATAGAAAAACGCATCAAGAGCGAAGAAATGGGCGAATACGTCAAAGAAGTGCTCGTGCCCATGGAAAAAGTCGTGGAAGTGCGAAACCAGAAAAAGACGGTTTCGACGCGCAAACTCTGGCCTGGCTACGTTTTTGTGGACATGGTCCTGCTGGATGAGAACAACCGAATCATCGAAAAGCCCTGGTATTTCATCAAGGAAACCCAGGGTGTCATCGGGTTCGTGGGCGGCGAACCGCCCACGCCGACACCGGCGGAAGAAGTCGAGTCCATCAAGGCACAGATTTCGGCTTCCGAAGAGACGGAACGGCCGAAGGTCAGCTTTGAAGTCGGCGAGACGGTGAAAATCAACAATGGCCCGTTCCTCAATTTCAGTGGTATTATTGAGGAAATCGAGCCCGAACGGGGCAAATTGAAGGTCACGGTGAATATTTTCGGGCGCAACACGCCCGTCGAGCTGGAATACTGGCAGGTGGAAAAAGCATAGAAGCGTTGAAGCGGTTTAGCGCGCGCGGCAAAGCCGATTCAACGAGTTAACGGTTCAACGATTTAACGAGTCGAACAAAATGTCAAAGAAAGTTACCGGCATCATCAAACTGCAAATCCCGGCCGGGCAGGCCAACCCGGCCCCGCCTGTGGGCCCGGCGCTGGGCCAGCACGGCGTCAACATCATGGCTTTCTGCAAGGAATTCAACGCCACGACCAAGAATGACGCCGGCCTGATCATCCCGGTAGTGATCACGGTTTATCAGGACAAATCGTTTACGTTCATTACCAAGTCGCCACCCGCCTCCGTGCTGCTCAAGAAAGCTGCCGGCATCACCGCCGGCTCGAAAGAACCCAACAAGGAGAAAGTGGGCAAGGTCACGCGCAAGCAGGTGCTGGATATCGTGAAAATGAAAATGAAGGATCTCAATGCGACTTCGGAAGAAGCGGCGTTTCGAGTCATCGCAGGCACGGCCCGCAGCATGGGCATCGAAGTCGAGGGCTGAGAAGATTAACAACGAAGAAACCAGGCAACAAAGTCAAAGATATGAACGTGAACGAATTCTGTTTCCCGTCTGTCTTTATTGCTTTGACCCCTGGTTGTTCAACCTGAACCGCGGGAGAGTCTGGTCAGAACGAGGCTCGCTTGCACCGCAACCAAACCAAATGCCAAGCAAACGATACAGAAAAGCGCTGGAACTGGTGGACCGTAGAAAACAGTATCCGCTCAAATCCGCCGTCGAAGTGTTAACGAAATTCCCGAAGGCCAAGTTCAACGAAACCGTGGACCTGGCGTTCCGGCTCGGCGTCGATCCGAAGCAGTCCGATCAGATGGTCCGCGGCACCGTCCCGCTGCCGCACGGCAGCGGCAAGGTCGTTCGCGTCCTGGTTTTCGCCAAAAGCGGCCCGGCGGCTGAGGCTGCGAAAACGGCCGGAGCCGAGTACGTCGGGTTCGAGGACATGATCAAGAAATGCCAGGAAGGGTGGTCCGATTTTGATGTTGCGATCGCCACACCGGAAGCCATGGCCGAAGTCCGGAAGCTGGGCAAGGTGCTTGGCCCGCGCGGGTTGATGCCGAATCCCAAAACGGGCACGGTGACCGATGACACCGCCAAAGCGGTGAAGGAAGTCAAAGCCGGCCGCGTCGAGTTCAAGATTGACAAAGCCGGCAACGTGCATGTGCCCGTGGGCAAGACGGCTTTCAGCGCGCAGCAAATCGAGGAAAATGCCCGCGCGGTCATTGATGCTGTGGCCAAGGCCCGTCCGCACAGCGTCAAGGGCACCTACCTCCAATCCTGCACGATCTCCGCCACCATGAGCCCGCCCGTGGCCGTGGATGTGAAGGAATTCGCAGCGCACTGACAAATGCAAAATGAACAATGCAACATTGAAAATGAGAGGCCGCTGTCTTGGCCTGCATTTTTGATTTTTTACCTTTAATTCTCCATTTCACATACCATGCGCGCCGAAAAGCAAACACTGACGAAAGAATACCTCGCCCGGCTCAACGCCTCGCCGTTCTTCATAGTTGTGGATTACAGGGGGCTGAGTGTGGGACACCTGACCAAACTCCGCATGTGGCTGAACAAGGCCGGCGCAGAAGTGCACGTGGTCAAAAATTCCATTTTCCGTATTGCCGCCAAAGAAGCCGGTGTCGCCGATATGAACGGCACCCTTACCGGCCAACTCGCCGTGGTGACAGGACAGCGCGACATTTCGACTGCCGCCAAAGTGGTGAAGAGGTTCGGCACCGAGTTCAACCGCCTGAAAATCAAGTTTGGTTACCTTAAAAATCAGCGGTTGGCCGATGCCGAAATCCTGGCCTTGGCGGATTTGCCGTCGATGGAAGTACTGCGGGCCACCCTGCTTGCGGTCTTGAACGCTCCGGCCACAAAGCTGGTCAGACTTCTGAATACACCGGCCACCCAGATGACGCAGGTGCTTCAGGCAAAGGTGGAAAAGGGTTGAATCGTCAAAGGCGCAACCGGCAATACGCAGCCGAAACCCGAAACTGAAAACTCAAAGTTCACAATCCGACGCCGGATTTGAAAGATTGCCGTTTCATCCAGCCAGTGGAACGGGAAACAAACCAACAACAACGTAAATCGTCGGTTTGCAGGCCGCGAACTTAAACCCTTTCCGAATCTTTTCGGAGATGACGACGAGACGAAATGAAAGGTCATATGGCTCTGGATAAAGCAAGAATCGTAGATGAACTGAGCAGCGCCACGGTGATGGAAGTCGCCGATCTGGTCAAAGAACTGGAATCCAAGTGGGGCGTCAGCGCCGCCGCGCCCGTCGCGGTCGCGGCTGCCGGCGCCGCTGCGGGAGGCGCGGCTGCGGCTCCCGCCGCCGCCAAGGATACCTTCGACGTGATCCTCGCGTCGGTGTCCGCGGACAAGAAAATCGCCGTTATCAAGGCGGTCCGCGAAGTGAGATCCGGCCTCGGCCTGGCGGAAGCCAAAGCCCTGGTCGAGGGCGCCCCGAAACCGGTGTTGGAAGGGGTCAACAAGGCCGAATCGGATGCGGCCAAAAAGAAACTTGAAGATGCCGGCGGCAAGGTCGAGGTAAAGTAAATGGCGAATCCTTCGGGGCGGCGGTCTCCCGCCGTGGCGGGACCGCCGCCTCGCTTCGCCTGTCGACTCTGAAGAATTGGAATTTTTTAGATTAGCAGATAAAATAAGAGTGGGGCCGCGTCGGGTGGCCCGAGAACCGGCAAGTTCGCTGTGTACCCAGCGTGCTTGCCTTGTGTCGTTTCGGAAAAAAATCGGACCGGCGCCGTCACCGGTCACTTTGAAAAGGTAAAAATGCCAGCGCGAGCTACAGAACGAGTTAACTTCGGCAGAATCCGGGAGATCATCGCTCCGCCGAACCTGATTGAGTTGCAGACGAATTCCTACCGGGAATTTCTGCAGGCCGACGTGTCTCCGTCCAAGCGAAAGAATCTCGGGCTGCAGGCTGTGTTCACCGAGGTCTTTCCCATAGAGAGCTACGACGGGAAATGCGTGCTCGATTTTCATTCCTACGAAATCGGCGAGCCGAAGATGGATTGGCTGGAGTGCCTGCGCGAGGGCCTGACTTTTGGCGCTCCGCTTTACGTCACTTTTTTGCTCAAGGAGGAAAAGAGCACGAAGGAGGAAAAGGTTTTCATGGGTGAACTTCCGCTCATGACTCCGCAGGGCACCTTTGTGATCAACGGCGCCGAGCGCGTGATCGTGAGTCAATTGCACCGCTCCCCCGGACTGGCCTTCGAGGCGACGCAGCATCCCAACGGCAAAACGCTCCATTCCTTCCGCATCATTCCCGACCGCGGCTCGTGGTACGAGGCGCAATTCGACACGAGCGACCTGCTTTACGTTTATCTTGATCGCAAGAAACGCCGCCGGAAATTCCTGACGACGACTTTCTTCCGCGCGTTAAGTTTCCTGGACGGCGAAGGCAAGGGCAAGGATGCGGACAAAAACCGCGGCACCGATGAAGACATCCTGAGGCTCTTCTACGACATCGAAGAGATGACCGTTAAGGAGGCTGAAAAGCGCGATGATCTGCCGAACAAAGTGCTCATCGAAGACGCGGTGGATCAGGACAAGGGTCTCGTGGTGGCCCGCGCCTTCGAACCGCTGTCCAAAGCCGTCGTCAAGCAAATCGCCGAGCTCGGGGTGACCCGGATCAAAGTCGTGGACACGACCGCCGACGAAGGGATCATCATCAAGTGCATGAAGAAGGATCCCGCCAAGAACGAGGAGGAAGCGCTCAAAGACATCTATCGCCGTCTGCGCCCGGGCGATCCGCCGACCGCCGCGAACGCCCGCGCTCTGATCAAACGGTTGTTTTTCGATCCGAAACGCTACGACCTGGGCCGCGTGGGCCGCTACAAAATCAACCAGAAACTCGGCATCAAAGGCGGCGACTCGCGCATTTTGACCAAGAACGACCTCGTGGCCGCGACCAAATACCTGCTCCGGTTGAAGAAGGGCGAAGGGTCGCTGGACGACATCGACCACCTCGGCAGCCGCCGGGTGCGCACGGTGGGCGAGTTGCTGGCCAACCAGTGCCGCGTCGGCCTGGCTCGCACCGAGCGCCTGGTCAAGGAACGCATGACGCTGTTCGATCAGGGGGTCGAGGCGATGTCGCCGCAGAAATTGATCAATCCCAAGGCGCTCTCGGCCGTGATCCGCGACTTCTTCGGCCGGAGCCAGCTTTCCCAATTCATGGACCAGATCAACCCGCTGGCCGAATTGACGCACAAACGCCGCCTCTCCGCACTCGGGCCGGGCGGCTTGTCGCGCGACCGCGCGGGATTCGAGGTGCGCGACGTGCATCCGTCGCACTACGGCCGCATTTGCCCGGTGGAAACCCCGGAGGGTCCGAACATCGGCCTGATCGCGTCGCTGGCGACCTTTGCCCGCATCAATGATTTCGGCTTCCTGGAAACGCCTTATCGCAAAGTCGAAAATGGCCGGGCGACCGAGAAAATCGAATATCTGACCGCCGACCGCGAGGAGTCGTATTTCATCGCACAGGCCAATTCGCCGGTGGACGACAAGGGTCGCTTTACCCAGGACCGCGTAGTCTGCCGCGGCAAAGGCGATTTCGTCGACGTCGAGCCCTCGCGCGTCGACTTCATGGACGTGTCGCCGAAACAGCTCGTTTCGGTGGCCGCCAGCCTGATCCCATTCCTGGAACACGACGACGCCAACCGCGCCCTGATGGGGTCCAACATGCAACGCCAGGCCGTGCCGCTCCTGGTCACCGAATCGCCGTTTGTGGCCACCGGCCTGGAAGAGCGCGTCGCCCGCGACTCCCGTGCCGTCATTGTCGCCGAAGACAGCGGCAAAGTGGCTTCCGTGACCGGCAGCCAGATCATCATCACCGAGGACGGCAAGTTGCCCGAGGGCAAAAAGAAAATCCGGCACGATCCGGAAAAGGGCATTCACGTTTACCAGGTCCGCAAATTCATGCGGTCCAACGCCGCCACCTGCATCAACCAGAAAATCCTGGTGAAGAAGGGGGAGAGCGTCAAAAAAGGCCAGGTGATCGCCGACGGCCCGTGCACCCGCGACGGCGAACTTGCCCTGGGCCGCAACGTGCTCGTCGCCTTCATGCCCTGGAACGGGTACAACTTCGAAGACGCCGTCCTCATCAGCGAACGCATCGTCAAGGAGGACATCTTCACGTCGATTCACATCGATGAATTCGAAGTCAGCGCCCGCGATACCAAGCTCGGCCCCGAGGAAATCACGCGGGATATCCCCAACCTCGGCGACGAAGCGCTGAAGAACCTCGGCCCCGACGGCGTGATTCGCGTCGGCGCGGAAGTCAAACCCGGCGACATCCTTGTGGGCAAAATCACGCCCAAGTCCGAAACCGAACTGGCGCCCGAAGAGCGCCTGTTGCGCGCCATCTTCGGCGAGAAGGCCGCCGACGTGAAGGACACGTCCCTCAAGGTGCCCTCCGGCACCTACGGCATCATCATGGACGTCAAAGTCTCCTCCAAAAAGGAAACCGAGCGGGAAAAGGTCAGCCTTTCCGAGGAGAAGAAGCAGGCCAAACAGGTGGAGGAGGAGTACCGAAAGAAGACCGAAGAATTGCGCGACCAGTTGACGGAAGCATTGAGCAATATCCTGCTCGGCGAGAAAATCCCTCTGGACGTGGTGAACAGCGAAACCGGTGAAATCATCATCCCGGCGAACCGCAAGATTACCAAGACACTCCTGCGCAAACTGGCGACGGTGTACGACCGCATCGAGATCGATCCATCGCCGATTCGGAACAAGATCAACGAAATCATCGGCAGCTTCAAGAAGAAGTTTGACGACCTCCAGATGCAATACGACGAGGAGATCGAGCGCGCCGAGGCGGGCGAGGGGGTCGATAGCGGGATTGTGAAATCGGTCAAGGTTTACATCGCGTCGAAACGCAAACTTTCGGTCGGCGATAAAATGGCCGGCCGCCACGGAAACAAGGGCGTCGTCGCCAAGATCGTGGCCGAAGAGGACATGCCGTTCCTCGCTGATGGAACTCCGGTGGACATTGTGTTGAATCCCTTGGGTGTGCCCTCACGCATGAACGTGGGGCAGGTGCTGGAAACCCACCTCGGCTGGGCGGCCAAGCTCCTGGAGATGAGATTCGCCACGCCCGTCTTCGATGGCATCAAGGAAAAGGAGATTCGGGGCTATCTCAAACAGGCCGGATTGCCGGATCATGGCAAAACCTTTGTGTTCGACGGGCGCACGGGCGAGCAGTTCGATCAGGAGGTGGTGGTGGGCCACATTTACATGATGAAGCTGGGCCACCTGGTGGCCGACAAGATTCATGCCCGCGCGGTCGGTCCGTACTCGCTCGTCACCCAGCAGCCGCTGGGCGGCAAGGCGCAGTACGGCGGCCAGCGTTTCGGCGAAATGGAGGTGTGGGCGATGGAAGCCTACGGTGCGGCCTATACGCTGCAGGAATTGCTCACGGTCAAGTCCGACGATGTGCAGGGCCGCACGCGGATATACGAAAGCATCGTCAAGGGCGACAACTCGTTGGAGGCGGGCATTCCGGAATCCTTCAACGTGCTGGTCAAGGAAATGCAGTCGCTCGGTCTGGACGTGAAGGTCGGTTATTCGAACCCGGTCGAGCAGGCGGCGGCCGAACAACCCGGCGCGGCGTTGTCCGCAGTATAAGTCCCATACGTCCCATAGGTCCTATATTTTATTATGATCAGCACAAAAGAAAGCGCCCGGGAGCTGCTCGGGCTGGACAAGGTGAATCTGGTCGAGTACGTCGCGATCTCTGTCGCGTCGCCCGAGGCCATCCGTTCCTGGTCCAAAGGAGAAGTTAAAAATCCCGAAACCATCAACTACCGCACCTTCAAGCCCGAAAAAGGCGGCTTGTTCTGCGAACGCATCTTCGGCCCGGTCAAAGACTGGGAATGTTCCTGCGGCAAATACAAGCGGATCAAACATCGCGGCGTCGTTTGCGATCGCTGCGGCGTCGAGGTCACGCTCGCCCGCGTGCGCCGCGAGCGGATGGGCCACATCGAACTGGCCGTGCCCGTCTGCCACATCTGGTTCTTCAAATGCATGCCGTCCCGCATCGGCCTCGTGCTGGACATGACCGCGCGCAATCTGGAGCGGGTTATCTATTACGAAGATTACATGGTGATCGATCCGGGCGCGACTCCGCTGAAGCAAAATCAGTTGCTCAGCGAACACGAGTATCGGGAAGCCCGTGAAACCTACGGGGCCGACGCGTTCCAGGCGAAAATGGGCGCGGAAGCCGTGCGCGATGCGCTTGCGAAGGTGGACCTGGGCAAGCAAATCGATCTGTTGCAGCAGGCCATGACCGAAACCAAGAGCAAGCAGATCCGCAAAAAGATCGCCAAGCGGATCAAACTGCTTCAGGGCTTGCAGCAATCCAAGAGCCGGCCCGAGTGGATGATCCTTACGGTGCTGCCGGTGATCCCGCCCGACCTCCGTCCCCTGGTGCCGCTGGAAGGCGGCCGTTTCGCCACGTCCGACCTGAACGATCTGTACCGGCGCGTGATCAACCGCAACAACCGGCTCAAGAACCTGCTCCAGCTCAAGACTCCGGAGGTGATCATCCGCAACGAAAAACGCATGTTGCAGGAAGCCGTGGATGCTTTGTTCGACAACGGTCGTCACGGCCGTGCGGTGACCGGCGCCGGCAACCGCGCTTTGAAATCCCTGAGCGACATGCTCAAGGGCAAAAGCGGCCGCTTCCGCCAGAACCTGCTCGGCAAACGCGTGGATTACTCGGGCCGCTCGGTGATCGTCATCGGTCCCGAATTGAAGCTCCATCAATGCGGCCTGCCCAAGAAGATGGCGCTCGTCCTGTTCGAGCCGTTCATCATCCGTCGCTTGAAGGAACTGGGCTACGTGCACACCGTGCGCTCGGCCAAAAAAATGATCGAACGGCAAACCACCGAAGTGTGGGATATCCTCGAAGAAGTGACCAAAGGCCACCCGGTGCTGTTGAATCGCGCCCCCACGCTGCACCGCCTGTCCATCCAGGCCTTCGAGCCCCAACTCATCGAGGGCGAAGCCATCCGCATCCATCCCCTGGTCTGCACGGCGTACAACGCGGACTTCGACGGCGACCAGATGGCGGTTCACGTGCCGCTCTCGGTGGAAGCGCAACTGGAGTCGCGTCTGCTGATGATGGCCCAGAACAACATCTTCAGCCCCTCCAGCGGCAAGCCCATCATCACCCCCACGCAGGACATCACCTTGGGCTGCTATTATCTCACCGCCGAGCCGCGAACGGCGGCGCCGAGCGACCCCGGGCAACTCAAGCTGTTCGGTTCGAAATCAGAGGTGATTTTCGCCTTCGATGACGGCGCGGTGACCACCCACGAGCGCATTCGGCTGGCTAATCCCGATTACGGGCGGCAAACGGTTTTTGGCGACGCCACCAAGAAGATCATCGAGACCACGGTGGGCCGGGTGATCTTCAGCGAAATCTGGCCGCTGGAGATGGGGTTTCCCAATAAACCCGTCAAGAAGACCGAGCTCGGCGACCTGATCTGGCGCTGTTACAAAGTCTGCGGCCACGAAAAAACCGTGGCCATGCTCGACAAGCTCAAGGAGCTCGGTTTCCGCGAAGCCACCAAAGCCGGCGTCTCCATCGGCATCGACGACATGATCATTCCCGCGGAAAAGGACCAGGAAATTGAGGATGCACAGAAGAAAATCCGCGAGGTGGAAAAGCAGTACCGCAAAGGCGTCATCACGCCGGGCGAGCGCTACAACAAGATCATCGACATCTGGACGCATTGCACGGACCAGATTTCGAACGTGATGTTCCGCACGCTCGAAAAGAACCAGGGCAAGAAGGAATACAACCCGGTTTACCTCATGGTGGATTCCGGGGCGCGTGGCAACCGCCAGCAGGTGCGCCAGCTCGCCGGTGTGCGCGGCCTCATGGCCAAGCCTTCGGGCGACATCATCGAGAAACCGATTCTCTCGAATTTCCGCGAGGGTCTCACGGTGCTCGAATACTTCATTTCGACCCACGGCGCGCGCAAAGGCCTGGCCGATACCGCGCTCAAGACCGCCGACTCGGGTTACATGACACGCAAACTGGTGGACGTGGCCCAGGATGTCATCATCCGGGAGCCGGACTGCGGCACGACCAACGGCATTTGGGTGCAGGCCATCTATGAAGGCGAAGACGAGGTCGTCAAGCTCAGCGAGCGGCTCGTGGGCCGCTACTCCTGCGACGATGTCCTCAATCCGCAGAACCTGAAGGAAATCCTGGTGCGGGCGAACGAGGAAATCGACGAAAACAAAGCCCGCCTGATTGACGCTTCCGGTGTCGAGAAGGTCAAGATTCGCTCCGTGCTGACGTGCGAAAGCAAACACGGCGTTTGCGGCTTATGCTACGGCCGCAACCTCGCGACCGGCGCGCTGGTGAAACTCGGCGAAGCGGTCGGTATTATCGCCGCGCAATCCATCGGCGAGCCCGGCACGCAGTTGACGATGCGCACGTTCCACATCGGCGGCACCGCGGCGCAGATTTTCAAAGTGCCGCAAGTCAAGGCCAAGTACGACGGCGTCGTGCGCTACAACGACTTGCGTCTGGTGCGACTGGAGGACGGCAACAACATCGTGCTGAACAAGAACGGTTCGGTTTCCATCCTCGCCGAAGACGGCCGTGAACTGGAAAATCATAACGTCGTCATCGGCGCGGTCATCTCGGCCCAGGACGGCGCCCGGGTGAAGAAGGGTGAAACCTTCGTGCAATGGGACCCGTACAATGTCCCCATTCTATCCGAGAAGGCAGGTCGGGTGAAGTTCCATGACATTATCGGAGGCGTCACGATGAAGCAGGAGATGGACGAGCAGACCCAGCAGGAGGCGATGGTCGTAATCGAACACAAAGAAGATTTGCATCCGCAAATCATCATCTCGGACGATAGCGGCGAAGTGGTCGCCAATTACCCGATTCCGTCCGCCGCGCACATCGTCGTGAGCGAGGACGACAAGATTGTCGCCGGCACGCTCATGGCCAAGACGCCCCGCAAGACGGCCAAAACCAAGGACATCACCGGCGGTCTGCCGCGGGTGGCGGAGCTGTTCGAGGCGCGCCGCCCGAAGGACGCCGCCGAGATTTCAAAGATCGACGGGATCGTCGACTTTGGGCCGAGCGTGCGGGGCAAGCGCTGCATCGTGATCAAAGACCAGCAAACCGGCGTCGAAGAAGAACACCTCATCCCGATTGGCAAGCACGTGATCGTCTTCAAGGGCGACTACGTGAAGAAGGGGCAGCAATTGACCGAAGGCCCGATTGACCCGCACGAAATCCTTGATATCTGCGGTCCGCAGGATCTCGAGGAACATTTGGTCAATGAAGTGCAGGAGGTGTATCGGCTGCAGGGCGTCACGATCAACGACAAGCACATCGAAATCATCGTGCGCCAGATGCTGCGCAAGGTGCGCATCACTGAGCCGGGCGACACCACCTTCCTTTGGGGCGAACAGGTGGACAAGCTCGACTTCGAAGAAGAGAATGCGCGCGTGGAAAAGATGGGTGGCAAGCCGGCGGAAGCGCAACCGGTCCTGCTGGGCATCACCAAAGCCTCGCTGGAAACCGAAAGCTTCCTCAGCGCCGCGTCATTCCAGGACACGACCCGGGTGCTGACCGAGGCCGCGACGCGCGCGAAGGTGGATTACCTGCGCGGCTTCAAGGAAAACGTCATCATGGGCCACATCATTCCGGCCGGCACCGGCTTCGAATATCACCGCAAGGTGCATCTCAAGCCATTGGTCGAGTTGCCGGAAGAACACGAAGCGGAAGAGCAACCGGCGGCGACGGTGGAAAATCCGCTTGCCGGATAAATCCGCTCGAACATATTCCAGAGAGGGCTGGCCCAATACCGGCCCTTTTTTTTGGTAAACATCGGTTTAGCAGTATCTGTTCAGAGTGCGCACCACGAAACACTCGTCGCGGGCTAGCCGTTGGCCACGCCGAATAATTTCGGCGCTCCGCCCCTTCGGTTTATGGGAAGCAGCTTCGACACGGTGAGCAAGTCGTTTCTAATCCCCAAAACTGATCCCCAGCTCCCGGGCGGTCCGGACGATTTCGCCGTCGGGCGGGACGGTGCGGAGCCGGCCAATGGCGTCGGAAATCTTCACTGCGGCGATATCCGGCGGTTTGAACGCCACCATGTAGCCGTATTTCTCCTCGGCGATCAGTTGCACCGCTTTGGCCCCGAATCGCGTGCATAAGAGGCGGTCGAACGAGGTCGGCGCGCCCCCGCGCTGCAAGTGGCCCAGCACACAAACGCGCGTCTCTTTGCCGGTGCGCTTCTGGATTTCCGACGCCACGACCGCGCCGATGCCTCCCAGATGCGCCTCGCGATTCTTTTCCGCGCCCGCGCTGGTGACATAATCCTTTCCCCGTTCCCGCGCCCCTTCCGCCGCAACTACGAGCGTGAAATGTTTGCCCTCGTGCTCACGTTCGGCAATTTTCGCGCAAATGGTTTCGTAGCGGAACGGAATTTCGGGAATCAGAATGACATCCCCGCCTCCCGAAATGCCGGCATACGCCGCAATCCAGCCGGCGTACCGCCCCATGACTTCCAGCACCATCACCCGTTCGTGGCTTTGGGCCGTGGTCCGCAATCGGTCGAGCGCATCCGTAGCACAGGCCACCGCCGAATCAAACCCGAACGTGAGTGCGGTTGCCTCGAGATCGTTGTCGATGGTTTTCGGGACGCCGATCAGTGGCACACCGCATTCGAACAGTTGTTGCGCGATGCTCAACGAACCGTCACCGCCGACCACGATCAACGCGCGCAAACCCAGTTTCTGGAACGTGGCTTTGGCCTGCTCGAGAATCTCACGCGGCACGATCATCGACTCGCTGTGGCCCGTCTTGGCGGCGAACCGGCCTTTATTGGTCGTGCCGAGGATCGTGCCGCCCACAAACAGCAGCGCGTCCATTTCCTTGTAGTCGAGCCGACGGTAAGTGACTGGTTCCAGCAATCCCTCGAAGCCGTTGACAAAGCCCAGTGTTTCCCAGTCATGTTTCGTGGCCGACTTCACAACCGCGCGAATGACTGCATTGAGCCCCGGGCAATCCCCGCCGCCGGTCAGGATTCCGATGCGCACTTTCATGGGTGGATGTTGGCAGAAACCAGGCATTTCACAAAAACGAAACTTCACTGCCTGCGGACGTGTCGCCATCGCCGGTTTCGCCGGTTTAGGGAAAGCTGGGTAGAGCATGACCCCTGTGGTTGGGAGGAGGCAGCCGGCCGGAGGTGACTTCTCTGCTTGTGGGTGTGTCTGAGGATGACGAAATCCTGGTTGCTGAAAACCTCTCACGTGCCGGGTCGCGGTTCGACTGGTTGTTTCGGCTTCACTCCAGCGGAGGTCAGGACACCAAGTTCGCAGCGCTGGCCATCACCAATCTCGGCGGGCTTTTTGCCTTCCAGAAAGACGCCAAAGTCCTGGTTGCAGGCGGGTTCACGAATTTCGCCGGTGTTGCCCGGAATCGGATTGTGCGGCTTTACCCGGATGGCAATGTGGACCCGTCTTTTGATCCGGGGACCGGCCCCAACAAGGCACCCCTGGCGATAGCCGTGCAGCCGGACGGAAAAATTCTGATCGCCGGAGCTTTCACAAATTTCAACGGCGTGGCCGCTTGCCGCGTCGCGCGGCTCAATCCCAATGGCAGCCTGGACAGCACTTTCGATGCAGGGACAGGTCCAAATTCTCAGGTGAACGCGCTGGCGCTCACGCCGGATGGACAGGTGCTGGTCGCCGGACAATTCACCAGTATAAACGGCCTGCCGCGCAACCGGATCGCCAGGCTGAATGGCGATGACCCGGCCGAAACGTCGTTCGTGGTTTGCAGACGGCCATTGCCGGACGCGCCTTCCGTCTGTTTGCCGATGTCGCGGGCGGGCAGCCGCTGAGTTATCAATGGAAAATCAACGGAACAAACATTGCCGGAGCCACCAACGCGGTTCTGCGGTTCGGCAGGCTGGAACTGACGAACAGCGGCGTCTACACGCTGGCCGTGACGAACGCGCAGGGTTCATTGACCAGCACGGGCGCCACTCTGACGGTTTCGCGAGCGCCGGTGTGCCCAGCGTCGCCGGACATCGCTTATTTCGTTCAGGCCGACGGTGTCATCAAGGCAATGGCCGCCCAAACCAATACCGGCAAAATCGTCATCGCCGGCCCTCTTCAGACATATCAATGGACGAACTCGGAACCACGTTGCCCGGCTCAATTCCGATGTCTGGATTGTCGGTGCGGATTGGAGCAACGGCGTGTTTGACGCGACCCTCCAGACTGATGTGGGCAAAAACTATTACCTGGAATTCAAAGATACCCTCTCTGACCCTGCGTGGACAGCTTTGCCGCTGCTGGAAGGCGGTGGCGCCTTGAAGGCTTTATCCGACCCAGCCGCAAACAGCGCCCACCGTTTCTATCGCGCCCGAGTGGAGTAGTCGACTCGCCGCGCACCTGCAGACGCGGTCCAGTTATCTTATTTTGTAGATTAGAGAACATAAAAAACTGCATGAACGGGTGGTGATTCGGGTTGGACTGAGGTAAGTTATTCTGGCTGGATCGGTTGGAATAGGACCAAGCCAACCTGAGAAGTCGTTCCGCAACCTAGAAACGGGCAGTTATGAAACCGCTTCGATTTCTTGAGGAGTTTCAAGGGAGGACGCTTTGCAGTTGGCTGCCTGTACCCGGCCGCGAAAGCCGCAATCGGAGGGAAGCCGTGCCCAGGCGGGATCTTTTCTCTGGATTTGAATTCACGAACAAGTTGAACGAGCAGGGCATCGACCGCCCAGGCTTCGCCGGGGCGACAGCGGTGCCTGCCAATCTCGATCGGAGGCGAACATGAGCGCAACTTTGGGAGTCGAACAGTGCTTAAGCTTCATCAATTGTCAACTGCAACCACCCGACAGACTGAAGCCGGTCTTTGAACCTGCCCCCCGGAAGCGCGCGGTTACGATCTCGCGGCAGTCCGGTTGCGGCGCGCATGTGGTTGCAGAAAAGCTCGCGAACTATCTCCAAAGCCAGGCGCCGACCGAGGCGTCTCCCTGGACGATCTTCGACCGCAACCTCGTGGAACGAGTGCTGGCGGACCACCAACTGCCGGCGCGCCTCGCCCGCTTCATGCCGGAAGATCGCGTGCACGAAATCGACGACATCACGGATGAACTTTTCGGTTTGCGTCCGCCCTCCTGGACGCTGGTTCAACAAATCTCGGAAACCATTTTGCGGCTCGTGGAATTGGGCAACGTCATCATCCTGGGACGAGGAGCAAACGTGATCTGCGCCGACGTGCCGCACGTGTTACACGTGCGCCTCGTCGGTTCACTCGAACACCGCATTCAGCGCAGGCAACATCTCCAGGGGCTCGATCGAAGCGAAGCCGCCAACGTCATCCGGCACGAAGACCTTGGCCGGCAACGATACTTCAGGAAGCACTTCAACAAGGATATTGACGATCCGCTGCTCTATCACCTGGTGATCAACACCGATCTGATTTTGCCGGACGCCGCCGCCCGTCTCATCGGCGATCTGGTGCTCCAAACGGCGCCAGTGCCGGTTTAGCGGTTTCGCTGCAAAAGGAAAACCGCGAAACGCGAAACGGCAGGCAATTGAACTGCCACCGTTCGCGACGTTTGGGCGCGCGGCAAAGTGATCGAATCTCTGTCTGACAGCACACTGCCTTTCCGTTGACAGACCACATACGTGTATTTCGTGGTTTCTACTGAAATGCTACACGTTGGCCGTTTCTGTTCACTGTTCACTGTCGCCTAAATCGCAAATCGTAAATCGTAAATTCACAAACGTTGCGGGTTATGGCTAAATCCGTCTGTGCCGTGGCACGAAAGATACGGTTTGTCTGCTTCACACAAAAGCCGGCGGAGGCGATTTCGCTGGGTGCTGTTTATTCTGATTGTGGCCGCCGCGGGGTGGCTGTGGTGGCCGTCCGCACACAAGACCGGGCCCGGAGAAGTTGTTCCGTTCCCACAGCCGCAGCCGAGCTCCAATTCCCGCCCGCTGCGCCCACGGATGGCGGTGGCTACACCAGGCGTTGGACTTTCGGTAACGTCCACGGACACTTACCCGCGTCCGGTACAAAATCCTTTGGAAACTCAAATTGCGCTGGAACGGCAGCGAATGTCCCCGGGTTCGCTCGATGGCCGGATGGGCCCGCAAACGCGCGCCGCCATCCGCGCGTTTCAGCGAAAACTGAATTTGCCCGCGACCGGCGAGTTGGATTCCGAAACCAGACTCCGTCTGACGCTGGCGGCTCCACCTTTCGGTTCGTACACGGTGACTTCCAATGATCTGGCGCGGCTGCAGCCGCTCAGCAAGACATGGTTGGGCAAGTCACAGCAGACCGCGCTCGACTATGAAACGATCCTGGAGCTCGTCGCGGAGCAGAGCCACTCACATCCCGGTCTCGTTCGCTCTCTGAATCCGGGTGTGAATTGGACGAACATTCCGCCCGGCACGGTTCTGCAAATCCCCGCTGTCGGTCAAGCCGACCCTCCCGCCAAAGCGGCGTTTGTCAGAATCAGCCTCTCCGACAAGACTCTGGAAATCTTCGGCGCTGAAACCAATCTGATCGGCCACTTTCCGTGCAGCATTGCCCAACGCGTTGAAAAACGTCCGGTCGGCGAGTTGCACGTGGACGTCATCGCACCAAACCCCAACTATACATTTGACCCGGACGTCTTTCCCGAATCCGGGGAAGCACAACAATTTAAAACAAAGCTCATCCTGCCGCCCGGCCCGAACAACCCGGTCGGAATCGTGTGGATCGGACTCGACAAGCCCGGGTACGGCATTCATGGGACGCCGAATCCGGAGTTGGTTGGGCGGACGGAATCGCACGGCTGCTTCCGGCTGGCGAATTGGAACGCGGAGCTTTTGCTCAAACTCGCGTGGATCGGCATGCCGGTTTATGTGGAGCCGTGAAACATGAGGCGTGAAACGTGAAACGTCAAACGTGAACCCTGGGACGCATCACGTTTCACGCGCGCCGCGTCACTCAATGTTTGGCTCTGATTCCGCAAGCCCGCGCCAGGCACCAGCCGCGAACCGCTTCAAATATGGCGAACAAACCCAGCACGACCAGCCCGAGGCAAATCCAGAGTTCAAAGTCGGCCATGATAATGCCCGCGATGAGCAGAATCGTTCCTACAACGCCGCGTGCCAGTCGGCTGTGAAATCCAATGTTTCGACTGAAGAAACTCATTCTGCCTCATTCGGGCAGCATAAAACGAACCGGGCGCCGACGCTCATGGCGGGATCCGTTGCTCCAGGGAGGATTTGTATTCAAGAGCTTAGAACTCGCCGGCTTTGCTTTCCCGGCCGCGCGGCTAAACTGCCGCATGGGAATGTCCGGATCCATCCAATGCCCGTTTTGCGGCCAGACCTGCGAAATCGTTGTGGACAGCATCATCGCCCCCCAGCGGTTCACCATGGGTTGCGGAACCTGCTGTCGCCCGTTTGAGGTCATCACCGAATGTGCGCCCGGCGAAATTCTGAGCTTGGACGTGGCGGCAAACCAGGCCAGTCTCAGGGCATGCACAATTTCGACAATTTCGTTCTCTGGGTTTACATCATTCTTCTGCTGGTTGGCGGATTCATTGGGTTCCTGAGGGCCGGCAGCAAGGTTTCACTCATCACGTCGGCTGCTTTCGCAGCCCTGCTGGTACTGACAACCATTCCCAGATTACTGGATCGGCAATTTGCCCAAGCCCTGGCAACCATCATCCTGGCTGTGCTGTTGGTAGTCTTTGCGGTGCGCTTGACCAAAACCAAAAAGTTTATGCCAAGCGGAGTCATGCTCGTAATCACCGCTGTCGCGCTGGCACTGCGAAACATAAAGCTTTAACCCGCGTGCTTTAACGGTGCCGTCGTGCCTGACACCTCTCTCCCCATCTGGGAAATCCACTCGCAGATCCTCGAAGCTCTGCGCTCTGGAAACCGGCTGATTCTCTCCGCGCCGACGGCTTCCGGCAAAACCACCCAGGTGCCGCAGATGCTTCTGAACGACGGTTTGCTCGAACGCGGACAGGTGGTTATCCTCCAACCCCGGCGGCTGGCGGCGCGGCTCCTTGCGGCGCGCGTGGCCGAGGAATTGGGTGTCCGGCTTGGTCGTGAAGTCGGTTACCAGATTCGTTTTGAGAACATCACGTCACCGGAAACAAGAATTCGCTTTGTGACGGAAGGCGTCCTGCTACGCCAGATAATCGACGATCCGAAGCTGGCCGGGATTTCCGCACTCCTCTTCGACGAATTTCACGAACGGCATCTCTACGGCGACATCACGCTGGCCCGGGCGCTGGATCTCCAGGAGCAGCAACGGCCCGATTTGCGGCTCGCGGTCATGTCCGCCACTCTGGACTGTGATTTGCTGACGCAGTATCTCGGACAGGTTGGGCCGGGCGTCGCCGGCCCGCCGCCGCGCGACAGGGACATCGCGCCCTGCCACTGCTCCTTCCTTTCTTCCGAAGGCCGCACTCACCCGGTCGAAATCCGCTATGCTGCGCAGCCCAGTTACACCGACAAGCGCCCGATATGGGAACAAGCCGCGGATGCCTTCAGCCATTATGTTGCCGCCGGTGGCGGCGGCGATGTGCTGGTCTTCATGCCCGGCGGCTTCGAGATCACACAGACGCTGGAAGCCATCCGGGATACGGACCAAGCCAAAGGGTTCATCCTGCTGCCGCTGCATGGTGAACTTTCGCCACACGACCAGGACGCGGCGGTCGCGCGCTATCGCCAGCGCAAGGTTGTTGTTTCCACGAATGTGGCTGAAACGTCGCTCACGATTGACGGCATCCGGCTGGTGATCGACAGCGGGCTGGCCCGCATTCCGCGTTACGATCCCTATCGCGGCATCAACACGCTCCTGGTGGAGAAGATCAGTCAGTTCTCGGCGGAGCAGCGGGCGGGCCGGGCCGGTCGCACCGCGCCGGGCGCCTGTATGCGGCTCTGGTCGCGCGAGGAACACGCGCATCGTCCCCTGCGGGAATTGCCGGAAATCAAGCGTCTGGACCTGGCTGAAGTGGTCCTCACCCTGAAAGCCGCCGGCGTGGAAAACTTGCGCCAGTTCCGCTGGCTCGAGCCGCCGGAGGAACAAAGCCTGGCCCATGCGGAGGAGCTGCTGACGGATCTGGGCGCGCTGAAAACGGCAGCGCAGGCATCCCTGACTGCCGGTCCTGGCGGCATCCCTGCCGCCGGTGGCAGCTCCCGGCAAGGATGCCCTCGAGACTCGCAGACAAGGATGTCTGCGCTACAGATCACCCCCCTCGGCCGCAAGATGCTCGCGTTTCCCGTGCATCCGCGCTACTCCCGGATGCTGCTGGCGGCGCAGCATTGCGGATGTGTTTACCAAGCAGCGCTTGTGGCCGCGCTGACACAAGGCCGCGATCTGCTGTTGCGAAACGTGGATAGGCCCACGGCGGAACTGCGCGCCGACCTGCTCGGCGAGAAGGCCTCCTCCGATTTCTGGATTCTAATGCGCGCCTGGACTTATGCCGCGAAAAATCAGTTCCGGCTCGAGGCCTGCCGCAGGCTGGGCATTCACGCTGTGACGGCTCGCCAAGTCGTTCCGTTGCTGGATCATTTCCTGCGCATCGCCGAGCGCGAAGGCCTGGAGGTGAAGCCGCGTGAAGTTAAAGATGAAGCTCTCCAAAAATGTGTCCTGATCGGATTCTCCGACCGCGTGGCGCGCCGGCTGGATCAGGGGACGCTGCGTTGCGAACTGGTTCATGGCCGCCGCGGCGTTCTGGCGCGTGAAAGCGCCGTCCAGCATGCCGGCGCGTCGGGATTGTTCGTCGCCGCCGAAGTCCGAGAAGTCGAGGGCAGAGACAAGGCAGTAAACACAATTCTTTCCCTGGCCACGGCCGTTGAAAGCGCGTGGCTCCGCGAATTGTTTCCGGACGAATTTCAATCCGAACTCAAAGTCTCTTTCGATTCAACGGCCAAACGGGTCGTCGCCGCCGAATTGCTGCGTTTTCGCGGCCTCGCGCTTTCCGCCACACGCGTCGAGCCGCCGCCTGTTGATGCCGCCGCGCGCCTGCTTGCGGAGGAGGTCCTGGCCGGGCGGCTCGTGCTCAAGGAATGGGACCACAGCGTCGAGCAGTGGATTTTGCGCCTGAATCTGCTCAGCCGGTGGTGTCCCGAATTCGGGTTGCCGCCCATCCACGACGAAGACCGGCGCCATCTGATCCAGCAGATCTGCCATGGCGCTTTCAGTTACAAAGAAATCAAAGACCGCGAGGTGAAGCGGTTTGCGAGGTCCTGGCTTTCGGCCGGGCAGCAGGAGTTGCTCGACAAACATGTCCCCGAGCGGATTTCCCTCGCGAACGGGCGAAATCCCAAAGTCACTTACGAACCGAATGGTCCGCCCCATATTGCCCTGCGCATTCAGGAACTCTATGACGTGACGCAAACGCCTGCCATCGCGCTTGGCCGCGCGCCGGTGCTCGTCCATATTCTGGCGCCGAGTATGCGCCCGGTGCAGGTGACCCAAGATCTTGCCAGTTTCTGGCGCGAGCATTACCCGCGGATCAAGTCGGAATTGCAGCGCAAGTACCCCAAACACGAGTGGCGGTGACTTTCATTTGCATTGAAGTCACTGTTCTCGCTCACACGAGCCTGACTTCAGGAACTGAGCCGGACGTTCTTGCAGAAGCGTTGCAGAAGCGTTATGGAGCGGATGGCCTGATCGCCGAATACCGAGTTTTCAAAAGCATCGACGAATTGAAAAACGCCGGCCTCACGCTCGCCGTCGTTAAGTTCAGTTTCATGGTGGATCACTTTGTCACGGTTTTCGGAATCTCTAATGACTGCGTCAGCATTGGCGATCCCCTGAGCGGGCGCGCGATTCTCACTCGCGACGAGTTTCAGAGGAAATGGCGCTTTGTCGGCGTTGTGCTGCATAGGAGGCAATGACTTCCTCCCACCGGATCGGCATCTCGTCCTGAAATTCATTTTTCAATGCGGTGAATTGGCTTATCTTCAGGCCATGCATTTGCTGCCTTTCAAGAAACTGCGGGCGTACCAGCCGCGTCGTTTTGTTCCGAAAAACATCGATCTGGGGGATTGGGCGCAAATCAAGCCGTTGTTCGATCGACTTGAACAACGCGCGACGGAATGCCAGTCCGCCGCCGACCTCGAAAGATGGCTGTACGATTGGAGTGAATCGAGCGCCGCGCTCGACGAGGAATCCTCGAAACGTTACATCGCCATGACTTGCCACACGGACAACGCCGAGGCGGAGAAAGCGCACCTGCACTTCGTGGAGAACATCGAACCGCAACTCAAACCGCGCCAGTTCGCGCTGGCCCGAATTTACATCGCGCATCCGCGGCGCGGAAAGCTGCCGAAACCCCGTTTTGAAGTGCTGGATCGGGACACGAGGAATCAGGTCAAGTTGTTCCGTCCGGAAAACGTGCCGCTGGAAACCGAGGAGGCGAAGTTGAGTCAGCAGTATCAGAAACTCAGCGGCTCTTTGACCGTGCGGTTTCGGGGTGAAGAAAAGACCCTGGTGCAAATGGGCCGCTACCTCGAGGAACCGGAGCGCGCCTTGCGCCGGCAAGCCTGGAAACTCGTGGCCGGCCGCCGCCTTCAGGAAGCGGAAACATTCGAAGAGATTTTCGAACAGCTCCTCCGGTTGCGCCAGCAAATCGCCGGGAATGCGGGGTTTGACAACTATCGCGACTATGCTTTCCGCAAACTGGGCCGGTTCGACTACACGCCGGCCGATTGCCTCCAATTTCACCGCGCCGTCGAAACAGAAATCATGCCGGTCGTCCGCGACCTCCAAGCGGCACGGAGGAAACAACTCAGGCTCAATAAGCTCCGCCCCTGGGATTTGGCGGTGGACCCGCTGCAGCGCCCGGCGCTGAAGCCGTTTGCAAAGATCACGCGCCTGCTCTCCCGCACCCAAAGGATGTTTGACCGTGTCGATGGCGAACTGGCCGCCGGGTTCCGGCAGATGCGGCATCTGCGTCTGCTCGATCTGGCCAATCGCAAAGGCAAGGCGCCGGGCGGGTATCAATCCACGCTGGCGGAGGCGCGCCTGCCGTTCATTTTCATGAACGCGGTGGGCTTGCAGCGCGACGTGGAAACGATTCTGCACGAAGCCGGTCATGCGTTTCATGCGCTGTCCACGCGCGACGAGGACTTGTATGCGTACCGCGCGGCGCCGATTGAGTTTTGCGAGGTCGCTTCGATGAGCCTGGAACTTCTGGGCAGCGAAGTGATCGAAGAGTTTCACTCCCCCCGCGACGCGAATCGGGCGCGGCGAACGCATCTGGAAGGGGTCGTCGGGATTTTCCCCTGGATCGCGACGGTGGATGCATTTCAGCATTGGATCTACACGCATCCCCGGCATACGCGCGCGGAACGATCGGCCGCCTGGTTGAGGTTGATGGATCGTTTTGGAGGCGAGGTGGACTGGAGCGGGTGCTCCGCCGCGCGGGCCAATCTTTGGCATCGACAACTTCACATCTTCATTCATCCGTTTTATTACATCGAATACGGCATCGCCCAGCTCGGCGCGCTCCAGGTCTGGGCCAATTCGAAGCGGGACAAAGCGAAGGCGCTGCGGAACTACAGAAAGGCGCTGGCGCTCGGCGGCTCACGTCCGCTGCCGGAGCTGTTCCAGGCGGCGGGCTGCCGGTTTGAATTTGACGGGAAAGTGATCAAACCGCTTATACAACTTGTGCGGAAAGAACTGGAGAAGCTCTGAGAATTTGCGATCTACAGTTTGCGATTGACGCGGTGTGCGGTGAAATTCGATACGCTGGGGCCTGTCAAACGTGCATCAATCGTCAATCGAAGATCGCAAATCCATGAACGTTCTGGTCACCGGCGGAACCGGTTTTGTGGGCCGGGAAATTGTCCGACAACTTCGCATCCGCGGTTACCGCATCCGCCTGCTGGCGCGCAACCCCGAATCGCGCGCGGCGCGTGAAGTTGCCAGCTTGTATGGAGCCGGAGTTCTCCCCGGAAATGTGCTTGATGCCGCATCGCTGCGGACCGCCTGCACGGGCCAGGACGCGGTGATCCACCTGGTGGGAATTATCAGTGAAGCCGGCGACCAGACCTTTGAGAACATCCACGTGCGCGGCACGCAAAACATGGTTTTTGCGGCTCAGGACACGAACGTCCGGCGATTCATTCACATGAGCGCCCTCGGCACGAGGCCGGACGCCCGATCCCGGTATCATCGGTCCAAGTGGGCGGCTGAAGAACGGGTCCGCGGAAGCAGCCTCGGCTGGACCCTCTTTCGTCCCTCCATTATTTGCGGGCCCGGCGACGGATTCGTGAATCTGCTGGCGAAGGTAATCCGGTTCTCGCTCGTGGTGCCGGTGGCTGGAGACGGGCAAGCGAAATTTCAGCCCGTGCCTGTGAGATCAGTGGCTTCAGCCTTTGTCAAGGCGCTTGCCGAATCCCGGGCCATTGGCGAAACCTATGATTTATGCGGTCCGGAGACATTGACCTTCGATGAAATCATCGATCACATTCTGGCGGTGATGGAGAAGCGGCGGCTCAAAGTTCACGTGCCACTCGTGGTCGCGCGATCTCAGGCCGCCTTGCTGGAATGGGTTTTTGCCCGATTGCTCCGCCGTGCCCCGCCGTTCACGCGCGATCAACTGGTCCTGTTGCAGGAAGACAATGTGGGGAACGGGCAGCCCGCGAACCAATTATTCGGTTTGAAACCGGTCTCTTTGAGAGAAGGAATTGCGCGATATCTGAAGTGATGCGCGGTGCCGGATGCGAGATGCGGCAGCCTGATCCGCGGGTCATCCGGCATCACGAGCCCCGTATCACGGAACTCGTCAGACCTCGATCCCGTACGCCTTGATTTTGTTGTAGAGCGTCTGTCGTCCGATGCCGAGGCGCTTGGCGGTTTCGAGCTTGTTCCCGCCGGTTTCCTTGAGCATCTGGATGATGGCATTGCGCTCGACGCCTTCGAGCAAAGTGAAATTGGTGTCCTGGCCCGGTTCCACTTCGGTTCGGATGCTGGTGATGGACAGGTCGGTCGAGTCAATATCGCCACCTTCGCATAACAGGACCGCGCGCTGGATCTCATTCTGCAACTGGCGCACGTTGCCGGGCCAGTCAAATGCCACAAGGCGTTCGGCGGCTTCGGGTGTGAACTGGCGGATGGGGCGATTGGCCTGCGCCACGAACCGCTTCAGAAAAACGTTGGCCAATGGCAGAATATCTTCGCGGCGTTCGCGCAACGGAGGCAGGTGCACCGAAATGGCGCTGATCCGGTAGAACAAATCCTCGCGAAGTTTTCCCTCTTTGATGGCTTCGTCCGTCTTCCGGTTGGTGGCGGCGATGATGCGGCAATTGGTTTTGTAGCTCGTCTTGCCGCCCACGGGGCGGACTTCCTGGTCCTGCAGGACACGGAGCAGCTTGCTCTGGGTATCGACCGGCATTTCGGAGATTTCATCCAGCAACAGCGTTCCTTCCTCAGCCTGCCGGAACAAGCCTTCGCGATCGGAGTGCGCTCCCGTGAAGGCACCTTTGACGGAGCCGAACAATTCGCTTTCGATCAGTTCCCGGGGCAGGGCGGCGCAGTTGATTTTGATGATCTTGCCTTTGCTGCGGGGGCTTAGCGCGTGGATCAGGTCCGCGATGACTTCCTTGCCGGTGCCGCTTTCGCCGGTGATGAGAATCGAGACATCGCTTGGGGCGACACGTTCGACGGTGCGCACGACCGTCTGCATGACCAGGCTTTGAAACACGGGGGCCACGCCGCCGCTCATGGTGGACAGCGCCCGGCGCAGGGTGCTGTTTTCCTCGTTCTGTTGCTTGTGTTCCAGCGCCCGCTCGACGGTGACCAGCAGTCCCTGAGGATCGAACGGCTTGTTCAGGAAGTGATATGCGCCGCGCTTGGTGGCTTCGACGGCCGCCTCGAAAGTGGCGTTGCCGGTCAGAACAATCACTTCCGTTTCCGGCCACTGTTTCTTGATCTGCGGCAGCAAATCCAGACCGTCGCCATCGGGCAACCGGATATCCAGCAGGACAACATCCGGCTGCGGTTCGGAAAAAGCTTGTTTGAGGGCCGCAGCACTGTCGGCTTCGCTGACTTCATAACTGCCGCGCAGAATGCTGGCCAACAGTTCGCGGATATCCGCGGCGTCATCTACAACCAAAATATTGCCCTTCATATCTTGTTCTTGCGGTGCAGCACACAGGCTTGCGTGAAAACGCGGAAAATCGCCCGATGCTCCGGGTAACGATCCACCAGGCGTTCGGGATGAAATTGCACGGACAGCAGCAACGGGAGCAACGGGGCCGCTTCCCGCTTCAATTCCATGCTTTCCACTATCCCATCGCCGCTGGTCGCGGTCACCTGCAATGGTTCAGCCACCCGACCTACGGCCTGGTGATGCGTGCTATTCACGCCCAGTGTCCGCCCACCGGTTATCTTGGACAGTAACGACCCCGGTGTCAATCGCACTTCATGCGCCTTTTCGCTGCGCCGATCCATGCGGCGATGGTTGATGGCGTTGGGGATTTGCGCGGGAATATCGGCAATCAACGTCCCTCCCAGCGCCACGTTCAACAGTTGATGACCCCGGCAAATCGCCAACAGCGGTTTGCGCTGGCGGAAAACCTCGTCGATCAAAATCAGCTCCCTCAGGTCGCGTTCTCCCCCGTCGGGACTCGTGCCCACCGTCCGGCGCAGCCCGGCCGGCAAGCCGTTTCCATAAAGCCGGGGTTCAATGTCATCCCCGCCGGTGAGCACGATCCCGTCGCAGCGGCGGACGCATTCGGCGATGAGTTCACGGGACTTGCCCACGGGCATTGTCAATGGGATTCCGCCGGCCTGCGCGATCGCCCGGGGATACGCTTCCGAAAGGCTGATGGACCGGTCATGGAACTCGACTCCTGCCTTTTCGATGCTCGGTGCAATCAGGATCAACGGTGGTTTCGTCATCGGTCGCCCCAAGGTATTCGAGGAGGCGGGGAAAGTCAGCGGGATTTTTGGGTGCCTGGAGTGACTTCCGTTGGTCTGCTTCTCGTCCTCGTCCTCCTCTGTTCGGGATACCTGCCAAGGAGACAATCGCGGAAACACGGAGAAGCGGAGACGCTGAAACGGAAAAGACACCGGGGACGAAGCAAAGGATTCCTTGTTCGTGGGTTCTTCCAGATCTTTGGCTTGTACCCGCTGAAACGGTTGATTGGACGGACAAAAGATACGGGACCTCTCATCCGTTCCGCGCCTCCGCTCTTCCGAGCTTCCGCGATCAAAACCGGGGCATTTCGAGGACGAGGACGAGGACGAGCAGGAAATCACTCTTGCCTGCTTCCCACGTGGCTGAAGCGCCGGCAAACAACCCGTTTCGGTTACGCCCCTGTGACAATTCTGTCACGGCTGTTAAAAAGCCGTGTCGGATTCGTTTCCGTCTTGCCAACGCCGCCCTGGATGCAGCAATGTCGTGATGCGGGCCAGAGGTATCGGCCATGAGACCATGAAGTATCGCGCCATATGGATTTCCGACGTTCATCTGGGCACGAGACATTCCCAGGTGAGCCAGCTCCTTCACTTTCTCCGCCAGACCGAATGCGACTACCTTTACATCGTGGGTGATTTCGTTGACGGCTGGCAATTGCGCCGGAAGTGGTATTGGACCGACGAATACAATGTGCTCATTCAGAAGCTGCTGCGCAAGAACCGCAAGCAAACCCGGGTGACATGCATCACCGGCAATCATGATGAATTTTTGGAGAAATTCATTGGCATCAGTTTCGGCGCCGTGCGGTTGGTCGAACGATCCGTCCACCTGGCGGCGGATGGCCGGCGGTATCTTGTCATTCACGGGCACCAGTTCGACGGGTTAACGCATTTCAACCGGTTGTTGGACCGCGTGGGGTCGGCGCTTTACGATCGCATTCTCGACTTGAACTTGTGGCTAAACCGTATCCGGCGAAGCCTCGGTTTCGGCTATTGGTCGTTTGCTTCCTGCCTCAAGTCAAAAGCCAAGTCGGCGGTCAAGTATGTCACGGATTACGAGGAGGCCATGATTCAATTCAGCCGGAAAACCGGAATGAACGGTGTTATCTGCGGCCACATTCATCGTCCCGAAATTCGCCTCGTTGGAGACGTGCTGTATATGAACTGCGGCGATTGGGTGGAGAACTGCACCGCGCTGGTCGAGGATTACGAGGGCAAATTCAGCCTGATCCGATTTCATGAAAGTGCTGTTCACAGTGCAGGGGGAAGGGCGGGGACACATGACGCAGGCGATGGCGCTGAACGAAATGCTGCACCGTCAGGGGCACCGGGTGGTGGCGGTGCTCGCCGGCGCGAATCAGACGCGCAGCCTGCCGGTGTTCTTTGAGCAGGCCTTTCCCGTCCCTGTCCGCCAGATCCCGAGCCCCGGGTTCACGCTGAAAAACAACCGGGCCATTTCGATGCCGCGCTCGGCGGCCCATTTTTTCGGCCATTTGCCCGCTTTCCGGCGCAGCCTCGGCACGTTGGATGGAACCATCAAAGCGGTTCAGCCGGACCTGATCGTCAATTTCCTGGAACCGTTGATGGGCGTGTATAATCTGCTGCGGCCCCATGCCATTCCGGTCCTGGCCGTTGGGCACCAGTTCATGATCGAACATCCGCAATCCGTGAAGGCCAGGGTGTTTCGCTGGCAGCAATTCGGGATGCGGGAATACGTTCGTCTCGCGGGCGCGCGATCAGCGCGGCTGGCCCTGTCATTCTACTCCGCTCCGGACATCCCCGAGCGCAGTTTTTATGTGGCTCCGCCGATTTTGCGCCGGCAACTGTTTGAGCTTCAGCCGGACTCGTCGGGCGGATACTTGCTGGTTTATCTGATCAACCATGGTTATGCGGCGCAAATCATCCGCTGGCATGAAGAATATCCCGCTATCTCCATCCATTGTTTTTATGACAAGCCCGGGGCGCCGGCCGAGGAACGGTACGATGAAAAACTCGTGTTTCATCGGATTCACGGCGAGAAATTCCTTCGTCTGATGGCTTGCTGCCGCGGCGTGGCCTGCACCGCGGGTTTTGAGTCGGTGAGCGAAGCGGTGTATCTGGGCAAACCGCTGCTGATGGTGCCGGTGGAGAACCATCTGGAGCAGTACCTGAACAGTTGTGATGCCGAGCGGGCAGGCTTGGCCATGCGGGACACCGCGTTCCGGCTGTCGCGTCTTTTGGAGCCAACCAACGACCTGGCAACCGCAACGTTCAGGGCCTGGGTGGATCAGGCCGAACCTCTCGCGATGCGGGCGGTCGAATTGACTGCCGGGGCGCGCCCCACGCGCGCCTCCGCCGCTGCCTGACCAGCCCGCCGCGCTCTCACGAGCGCAGCCCGGGACTCGGCGCCTCCGGAAAGCGCTCGCGAATCCGCCGCCGCACGCGCTCCTCGTCGTCGGGCTGCAATCGCCGCCTGGCGACCAGCCGCTGCACGGCATCGAGCAATTCAAGCCAGTCTTCAAGAGGCGGATCCGGAACTGCCTGCCACTGTTCGAATCTCCGTTCCCGGACAAAAAAGCGCCATTCGCGGCTGACACGCCGCGCATAGACCTGGATCTTCACTCCCGCTTCGGTCACTCGCTTCCAACTGATCTCGGCTTTGGGCATGAATGCTACGTGTCAGGTTGCTGGTATCGGGTGTCGGGTGTGTCGGATTTACGCACCTGGCACCTGATACGCCTTCATCCGGGCAATTCCACACTGGCAACCGCCAGAGCGGCGATGCCTTCTTCACGGCCGAGAAAGCCCAGTCCCTCGTTGGTGGTGGCTTTGATTCCAATGCACTGCGGGTGGATGCCCAGCGCCTGCGCGACGCGTTGCTTCATCTGGTGAATGTGCGGGTAGATCCGGGGAGCTTGCGCGACGATGGTTGAATCCACATTGACGATGTGGCCCTGGCGAGATGCGATCTGGCGCGCGGCCTCCTCGAGAAAAACGCGGCTTGGCGCCCCTTTCCAGCGCGGGTCGTTGTTGGGGAAAAAGTGGCCGATGTCGGCCTCGCCCAGGGCGCCGAGAATCGCGTCGCAAATAGCGTGCAGCAGGACGTCGGCGTCGGAATGCCCGTCGAGTCCTTTCACGTGTGAGATTTCGACGCCGCCCAGAATGAGTTTGCGGCCCTGAACCAGGGCGTGCACGTCGTAACCAATGCCAACGCGAACCATGGCTGCAGACTAGGGCAAGGAAGAAACTTGACCAAGTAATTTATAGTGTCTGCTTGCATTCCCATGTCGGCGTGGTAAAAGCATCTCTATATGAATCCGCGCATCCTTTTTGTGGACGATGAAGCGGCAATGCTGGAGATGCTATCCGTCTTTTTCGGCGAAAAAGGGTATGATGTGGCGACGGCGCGCACAGCCCAGGAGGCGATGGCGTTGGCTGATCAGGGGAGCTACGATCTGACGATCCTGGACATCAATCTGGCGGGCGAAAATGGTCTGGAGTTGCTGCGGTTCTTCAAAACCAATTTTCCGAGGTTGCCGGTGGTGATGTTCACCGGATTGCCGGAGGATGATCTGCTGGATCAGGCCATGGCCGGAGGCGCCAGCGGATTTATGAAGAAAACCGACTCGTTGGACGAGCTGTTGGCTGCCGTGCAGGTTTACGTTCCCAGGCCTTGAAGGGCATCATTCCGCTTGCTCGATTTCGAGGAACCCGTGCAGTTGACGGATGCGGGTAGGGTGGCGCATTTTGCGCAGCGCCTTGGCTTCAATCTGGCGGATTCGCTCCCGGGTGACGTTGAATTGCTTGCCGACTTCCTCCAACGTGCGCGAATAACCGTCACCCAGCCCGAACCGGAGCTCCAAAACCTTCCGCTCGCGTTCCGACAGGCTGGACAGCACGTCGGTCAATTTGTCCCTCAGCAAAGTGAAGCTGGTCATGTCCGAGGGGCTGTCGGTGGACTTGTCTTCGATGAAATCGCCCAAATTGGTGTCTTCACTGTCGCCAACGGGTGACTGGAGCGAGATGGGCTGCTGCGCCATCTTCAGCACCGTGCGCACCCGATCCACGGCCAATTGCATTTCGTCGGCGATTTCTTCCGGCGTCGGCTCGCGGCCAAAATCCTGGAGCAGCCGCTTCTGCGCGCGCATGAGCTTGTTGATCGTTTCGATCATGTGCACCGGGATGCGAATGGTGCGGGCCTGGTCCGCGATCGAGCGGGTAATCGCCTGACGGATCCACCAGGTGGCGTAGGTCGAGAACTTGTAGCCGCGCCGGTACTCGAATTTTTCCACGGCTTTCATCAACCCCATGTTGCCTTCCTGGATCAAATCCAGAAAGGAAAGGCCCCGGCTGGTATATCTCTTGGCGATGGAGATGACGAGCCGGAGGTTGGCCTCCACCATCTCGGTTTTGGCCTGGAGCGCATTGCCCGTGAAGAATTTTAACTGTCCGAAGGTCTTGAGGTAATCCTGCCAGGGCATGCGGGTAAACTCCTCAAGCGCCTTGAGCTTGCGCTTCTCCGATTCAAGGGCGGGTTGCTGCGGTTCGGAATTGCGCTGTTCGGCCAACCCATCGATCGGGCGCAAGCTCATCAGCATTTTGTCCCGAATGTTCTCGGCCACGAGCGCTATCTCTTCAATCACCCTGTATTTGTAGGCGAACTTGTCGAACGTCTTCTGCAGTCGGTGATCCAGCCCTTTGAATGAGCTGTAAAGCTTGTCCCGCTTCGATGGGGACGGGCTCTTCTGCCAGGCGGCATATCTTTGGTCCACCTCCCGATCCATTTCGCGCACCTGTTTGACCAACAGGCGCATCACTCGGAGGTGTTCATCCCGATTTTCGATTTTCTTGTCGAGAATGACGCGATCGAACCGCTCTTTTGGGGGCTCGGAAATAAGCTTTTCCGCGAGCGCAAGGTGTTCCTTGGCCGCAAAGCCCAGGCTGTAGATGATCCGTCTCACCTCCCCTTCGGCGTCTTCGATGCGCTTCGAGATCTCCACCTCCTGCTCGCGCGTGAGCAAGGGCACCTGGCCCATCTGCCTGATGTACATCCGCACCGGGTCGTCCAGGATGTCCAGGCGGGCCTTGTCCTCCTCTTCTTCGAGGTCCGCTTGCTTGATGCGATCCACCTCGGCCTGATCCACAATCTCGACGTCCAGATTGCGGAGCTTGATGCAGATGTCGTCCAGTTCTTCGGGAGTAACCAGGTTGTCCGGCAGCGCGTCATGGACATCCCCGTACGTGAGATAACCTTGTTCCTGGGCCTGGCGGACCAGTTCCTTGATCTTTTCAGCAATCTCGATGCTCCGGTTGGCAGGCTGGCTCCTCGCTTCGACAGCGTTCGAAACCGGGCTTCGGCCGCCGTCTGTCGAGCGCGAGGAAACACCGCTACGGTCGCTGGACAACAGGTTTGATCCTCGATCTGCTCTGCGGGGATGAAAAATCTCTTTCGGCTTGCTCGCGCTGGTCTTGGGTGCACGCGTTCGGGCCTTCTGCTTCGGCATACGACTCTTAATAGCTAACTTTCAACACACCGGAATCAGGAAAGGCAATATGGGAATTCATTTCCAACCCGTCAAGCCGGGAAAATAAAAAAACAGGTGCGTCGGGCACATTCCGAAACACTGTTGCCCAGATCGATTGGCGGAGTCGAAGCGCGAAACGCCCCCGGTCCGCAATGCTCAAGAGGATCTGAATAGCCGGGAATTGCCGGCGCCGTTGCGGTTGCCCCGGTGCTGCGGGCGAGGGACCGCCCGCGGTCCGCGAACAAGAGCATCTGGCGATTCGCGGCCGGCGACCAGCGCGGGGGACCGTTTGCACGAGCGTTCTCCGGCCACGGTATGAGTCGCTCGTGGAAACGGTTCCCCCGGCTGGAGGTTTCCCACATTATGAGCCGCGGGTTTCATATCGCCAGCAGCTCAAGGCTGCGTCGGCGCACCGTTTCCTGCCGTTCGGCCTGAAGCAGCGCCATCCTGGTTTTTTCCTCGAATAATTCGGGAAACAAGAGCGTGGGATAGGGCGTCACCCAAGCCAATGCGGCCGCCTCATTGGCGGCACGACGCACTCGGCTGTTGAGCTTCGCATCGGTCAGTTTGCTCAGGTACCGCAAGAGCAGCCGGTTCTTCAGCCGCTCCAGCTCGGTTTCCTGCGTGACGCGGAAGGGGGCCGGCGGCGCCGGATGCACCACAAACCGCGCTTCGGGACCGAATCGTGTCGGGACCAGTCGGTACTTTGTCGTCATTGCTTTTTTGCCTTTCTTTTGTGCCCCGGTCATTTGCCGGAGGCGGTCTTCGTAATAAAAAAGCCCGCGATTGACTGGCAATCGCGGGCTTTTTGGAAATCTATGTTGTCTGTTAGAACCTTTCACCCACGTCGCCAGCAGGCGCGACACAGTCGTGCCCAATCCCGACCAGACGGGACTGACCCTGCGGCATCGCGCAGTCTGATGTGAACGTGGCTTTCATTTTCAACGCCCTCTAAGAAACACCATCCTGCTCCGCTTGTCAAAAAGAATCCTTGCCGAAACCGCCGCGGATGGCCCGGGAGCTGTTTTTGGGCTTTGACCCCGGGTGTGAAAAGGACTACAAGTACAGTGGTTTTCCTGCATCAGAGCGAAGGGTGTTCGGCCAGCGAAGTGGTGAGGTTGTGGCGGGAACAATTGATACTAACTCTTTACGGTCATGAGCGATAGAGCTCCATTGAAGATGGTTACTTGCAGCAACTGCAACACCAAGGTTTTCATTTCCGGCGATTTGCCTCCGCTCGCCACGGAGCCATGCAAAAAGTGCGGTCATTCGATCATGATGCCGCTGCTGCTGCGCCAATTCGAGTTGCAGAGTGTCGTCGGCTCTGGCGGCATGGGCACGGTCTATCGCGCCTTGGACACCACTCTGGCGCGAATGGTGGCCGTGAAATTGATGAAACAGGAATTGTTGAGCGACCAGAAGGCGCTCGAGGATTTTCGCCGCGAAGCTCGCGCCTGCGCCTCGCTCAATCATACCAACATTATCCACATTTACACGTTCGACGAATGGGAGGGGCAGCGCTATCTGGTGATGGAGCTGGCGGACTGCGGCAGTCTCGATTCGAAAATCGAGAAGCAGTCCCGCATTGCCGAATTGGAGGTGCTGGACATCGGCATCAAAATCGCCTCGGCCCTCGACATGGCCCTCAAACACAATTTGCTGCATCGCGATATCAAACCCGGAAACATCCTGTTCAACGCCGACAGTGAACCCAAGCTGGTGGATTTCGGCCTGGCGCGAAGCGCCGAAGCCGATCAGGAAATGGACAACGTCACCTGGGGCACGCCCTACTATGTGGCTCCGGAAAAGATCAAGCGCGAGAGGGAAACCGCCCTTTCGGACATGTACAGCCTGGGGGGCACCTTGTACCACGCCCTGACCGGGCACGTGCCCTTCGAAGCGCCCACCGTCGAGGAGCTCGTCTCGGCGCACGTCCACACTCCGCTAACGCCGCCGAATCTGGTGTTGCCGGAGGTGACTCAGCTCACCAGCGATGCATTTTTGAAAATGATGGCGAAGGAGCCGCGCGACCGCTATCGCAGCTATGACGAATGCAGAATGGCACTGGAAATCGCGCGCAGCCAGTTGCTCATTGCCCAGACCACAAAGTCTGCCGTTTCGCCCAAAAGCAAAACGAGCTGGTGGCGCCGCTAGGTCCGATCCACGAAAAAGGCGGGCCCGGTCAGAGGCCCGCCCTTGATCGCAAACCTGTTGACCGCTATTGGCTCTCGCTGTTGGCGGCGTTCTTCTTCGCGTGACTTTTGCTTTCCTTCGGGCCGAGGTGGACCTTGGTGGCCATCAACTTGCCGTCCTCGGCCTTGGTATAACCTCCGCTCGCCGGTTCACCCACAACGGCGTCCTGGAGCGTCGCCGGCTTTCCCGCCTTGTCGATTTTTGTTTCCGAGGTGATTTGGATGGTGAGATCCCCCACTGTGATGGTTTTGGCCGTTTGATCCACGGCTTTCAAGTTGCCGTGGAACGGGGTGACGGTGGATTGCCTGCCATGCAACGGCTTTTTTTCCACGGCCGGATGGTTGGTGTCCTGAGCGCGGAGGTGAGCCGAAGTCCCTGCGATTCCCGCGGCCAGCAGACCGAACAGACATAATCTGAGAATAGATTTGTTCATTGTCGTATTTTTTGGTTTTCAGTTTGTAGTAAGGCGATGAGACGACCCATTGCTACCACACCGGCATCCGCATGCAAGCCATTTTCTGCGGCATCCTCCTCCGCCAAAATCGGCCGGAATTCCGGTCTGGTCTTCGGGTTTGGAGTTCTGGAATGATGAATTGCGGGAGGGGTGGCGGCAAAGCACCAATGCCCCCTCTTTGGATTCGGAGAAGAGAGCCAAAGGGGAAAACGATGCCCTCAATCCACTTACCAGCTTCCTTCCACCAACAGCGCCGTGACTTTCGTGGCCAGGTCATCCGCAAGCAGCGGCATGGCCTGGCGTTCCGCGCCCGCCAAATCGGAACCCACCCGGACCAGCGTCGATCCCATCACCGGACAATCCAGAAGAACCTTGCCGGTGTTGACGTCGCGCGCGGTTACCTGGACGGTCGCTGTCACCCGGAAATCCCGCACCGTCAGCACGTCCTGGGGCACAAAACTCAGTTCCTGACGCGTATATTTCGTGACCACTCCGCTCAGGATCACGTCGGCTTCACCATGGGTGGAGAGGCGAAAGGTGCCGTCTCTCTGAAGCTCTTGTCGCAGGGCCGTGGTCAGAGCGTCGCCCAGGCGCGGCTCGAACGTCTGGTTCGCGAACGGATTGATCTGGACGGTCTTGGCGCCCGCTTCGAGCCCACTCGTCGGACCCAGTCTGTAACCGATGCATCCGCCCAGGATCCCCACCGCCAGGCAGGCTGAAAGCGCGCCAAAAACTCGCATACTATTTGCCGGCGGGTTGAAGGCGCTTCTTGATCGCGTCGATCCGCTCGCGCGCCCGGGTGGCATAGGGCGAGTTGGGATCGCGCAGCAAAACCTCGTTGTAGTACACCAGCGCGCCGTTCCATTTCCTGTTTTTCTGGTAGTACCTGGCGATTTCGAAATTGCCGCGCGCTTGCTCGGTCTTAAGCTCGGTGATGGTTTTCTGGGCTTGAGCCACCCGCGGGTCGTCCGGGAACAGCGTCGTGAAATCAATGAAGGTGGCGATGGCTTGTCCGGCGGTGCCTTGATCATACTCGGCGGTCCGAACCTGCCTGTAATAGGCCATGCCTTCCCGGTAAAAGGCATCCGCCGCAATGGTGGGGCGATCATTGTAACGATCCGCCGCCCGTTCATAGGCTTTTGCCGCTGCGGGGTAATCGGACTGCTTCTCCCGCGCCTCGCCGATTTTCATCTGCGCCAGCGGGGCGACGTCGCTGTAGGGACCGTTCCTGACGATTCTTTCAAACAGACCGGCCGTTTTTTCCATGGAGGGGAAAAGCGGAATGTACGTCCACAAACGGAACCATTCACCCGCCAGGAAGCGGTTGGCGATCTCGTACTGGCGCTTGAGCACTTCTTCGCAGTTGATCGACTTCGGGTATTTTTCCAGCAGCTTCTGATATTCCTTGAAGGCCCGCTCATCGAGGCGCTTGTTCTCGTAGCAGCGGCCGACCAGGTATTGGGCCTGAGGCGCGTAATCGGAGAGCGGCCACGCCTTCACCACCCGCCGCGCGGCCTTCAAGGCGAGGCTGAAATCCTTTTTGTCGAACGCATCCTGCGCCACGACCAACTGGTCTTTGGCGCGCGCGCGCTTCCAGGAGCCCTGGCCGCCGACCGGCTCGTACGTCCAGCCTTCGCCCGGTGTATAGATCAACGGCGCCGGCGACCGATATGGAAGCGCCAGCAGGCACGCGGCAACCAAAAGCCCACAAATCAACCCGCGGTTCATGCAGCCACGGTAATAATGTGAAATCCTCAAGGCGAAGGTCAACCCTTGTAAACAACCAGCACGCCGTACTCGGTCATGAGCTTCTGGGTGCCGATATCCAGGAACGTGTAATTGATGCTGTTGATGCTGACGATGTTCGCTTCGCCGACCCGGCCCAGGAACTGACTCACGATCTCGTCGAAACGATCACGCCCGACCTCAATGCAATCGGTGTGACGGATCGTTCTAATGCGGATCTTTTTGTCCGAGTCTTTGGCGGCGACTTCCAGAGGAGCCAGCGGCTTGGCGATCAGGCTTTCCGCGGGTTTGTCATGCACCGGAACCTTCAGATGCATTTCCACCTTGGCGGCAGCGGAGCTGGCTATGGGATTGATGGGATTAGCCCCCGACGCGAGTGGAATGTCGCCGCCACCATCCGAGACCGTGATCATCCGTGTTCCTTCGCTGCCGGGCTGCGGAATGAGGATCTTTTCGCCGCAGGAAGGACAATCAATTTCGGTTCCAGCTCCGGAACCATCCACTTCAAGTTCTTGTTCGCACTCGGGGCAATTGAAGATGATGTCCATAACACGCGTCGCTGTCGATTGCTACGCTGCCACCTTACCGGCTCCTTCCGTCCGTGACCAGAACAAATTGCGGCGCGCGAGCCGGGAGGGCGCAGCTTGACACCGCCACCGGAACGCCGGATTCATTCGGCGGCAACACGCGCGCTTTCCCTGCCTGCCAGACAAATCCGGCGTTCCACGCGGCAGTCCTGACGCGGCCTGGTGTGATGCCAGGTGGCGCCGGAGTCAGGATGGCCAGGTCCACCCAAGCGTTCCTTCAGGGGCAATACAAACAGAATTTCCTCGTGCGTTGGACGATGCGCTTGCCTATCTTCGCCTCGATTCATGGCGACGATTGAACCTTTTGCGGCGTTGCGCTCGAAGCCGGAGCTGGCAGCGGAGATCTGCGAGCTGCCGTACGACGTGATGTCTTCCGACGAGGCGCGGCAAGCGGCCGCCGGCAATCCGCTCAGTTTCCTCCACGTCAGCAAACCGGAGATCGATCTGCCTCCGGCAACCGATCTTCACGCGCCCGAAGTTTACGCCAAAGGGAAGGAGAATTTCCAGCGGCTCATCGCCCAGGGCGCGCTGCGGCAGGACGCGCAACCGTGCTTCTATCTTTACCGCCAAAGGATGGGCCGGCACAGCCAGGTCGGTCTGGTCGCCGTTGTCAGTTGTGAAGAGTATCTCCAGGGCCTCGTCAAAAGGCACGAATTGACCTTCCGGGATAAAGAAGACGACCGGGTTCGCCACATCGAAGCGCTCAATTCCCAGACGGGCCCGGCTTTTCTGACGTATGCGGCGGTCCCCGCTATCGATGAGTTGGTGGCGAAGATCGTGGCGGGGAAACCGGACGTTGACTTCACCGCCGGGGACGGCGTGCGGCACACCTCCTGGACCATAGCCGACCGGGCCGGCATCGAGTTCGTCCAGCGTGAGTTCGCGCGCATCCCTTGTCTTTACATCGCCGACGGCCATCATCGCACCGCCGCTGCGGCGCGAGTCTTCCAGAAGCGGCTGGCATCGCAGGCTGAACCCCGTGTTCCCATCGACCCTCACTCCTCCTTCGGACACCCTCTCCCATCGGATGGGAAAGGGCGGGGTCAGGACCCGAGCGCGTTTTTTCTGAGCGTGATTTTTCCGCACACTCAACTGCAGATTCTGCCCTATAACCGCGTCCTGAAAGATTTGAACGGGCTGCGGCCCGAACAACTGCTGGCGAAACTCGACGGCGTGTTCCTGGCCAAAACCCCAGGCTCGGCGGCGCCCGCCCGCAAACACGAGGTGAGCCTTTATCTCCAAGGCCGATGGCATACGCTGAAGTTCCGGCCCCGCTTCGTGGCGGCGACGGATCTGGTGGACAAACTGGACGTTACGTTGCTGCAGAAGCACGTGCTCCACCCCGTTTTCGGCATCGCCGACCCGCGCACCAACGACCGAATCGGCTTCGTCGGAGGCATTCGCGGCACCGCGGAGCTGGAGCGGCTGGTGAACAACGGCGAGTGCGCCTGCGCTTTTTCCCTGTTCCCGACGAGCATTGAAGAGTTGATGACGATCGCCGACGCGGGGGCAACCCTGCCGCCCAAGAGCACGTGGTTCGAACCCAAACTCCGCGACGCCATGTTCTGTCACCTGATATGAACCGGTCGTGGTTGACGCGGTACGCCTGGATCTCGATTGTCGCCGCGGTCGCCACGATCGCGCTGAAAGCGGCGGCTTACTTCATCACGGGCTCGGTGGGGCTGCTCTCCGACGCGATCGAATCGGTCGTCAATCTGATCGGCGGGATCATGGCGCTGTCGATGCTGACGGTCGCGGCGCGTCCCGCCGATGAAGAACATCCCTACGGCCATACCAAGGCGGAGTATTTCTCCAGCGGCGTCGAGGGCGGGCTGATTGTGGTGGCGGCGATCAGCATTGCCGTCGCCGCCGTGCCGCGGTTGGCAGCGCCAAAACCGTTGACGGCGATTGGCTTCGGTCTGGCGGTTTCCCTGGCTGCTTCGGTCGTCAATCTGGTGGTCGCGCTCCTGCTGCTGCGCGCGGGCAGGAAAAGCAATTCCATCACGCTGGAGGCCAACGCGCGTCATTTGCTGGCGGATGTCTGGACGTCGGTGGGCGTGTTGGCGGGCGTAGGGTTGGTCGCTTTGACGGGCTGGAACGCGCTCGACCCGGTCGTGGCGCTGCTCGTGGCAACCAACATTGTCTGGACGGGCGTCGGCATCATGCGCCGGTCGGTGCTCGGACTGATGGACACGATGCTTTCCTCCGAAGATCTGGCGGCCGTTCGCCAAGTGCTCGACGGTTACGCGGCCAACGGCGTGCAGTTTCACGCCTTGCGCACGCGCCAGGCCGGCGCGCGGAAGTTTGTGTCGGTGCACGTGCTGGTTCCCGGCCTGTGGACGGTGCAACGCGGCCACCAGTTCCTCGAACAGATTGAAGACGACATTCGTCGCGCTTTGCCGGACAGCACGGTCTTCACCCACCTCGAATCGCTGGATGATCCGGCATCCTGGGACGACCAGACCCTGGAACGCGACCAGACCGCCGCCTCGAGGCCGGCGAAAAATCCCAAGAACTGATAGGCCAGGAGATCCGCTCTGCCCGGACACGGCGCCGCAGGACGCGCTCGACAAATCCCGACCGCGGTGCGAGCTTGCATTGAATGCGATGATCCACGGAGGCGCAAAGGCAGCGGGCTGGTCGTTCACGCTGGTCGAACTCCTGGTGGTTCTTGCCATCATTGCCGTGCTGGCGGCGTTGCTGCTGCCGGCGCTCTCCGGAGCCAAGGCGCGAGCCCAAACCACACAGTGCCTTTCCAATCTTCGTCAAATCGGCATCGGGATGAAGGTTTATTCCGACGGGTCGGACGGATTCTATCCGGAGTCCGGGGACATCATTCCCTGGGACCAGATTGACACGACAACTCACCTCCAGAGTTGGCTCCAGCAAATTTACCTATTGGTGCCCAACACCAACGCCTATCATTGCCCCGCTGATCGCCGGGCTTTCTTCAGCTACTTCAACGGCGCGCGGGCCGCCTACGTCCTCTCGACGAATTTCGCTTCGGTCGACAGCAAGAAAATACTATTCTCCTCGGCCTTCGTCCTCGGGGGCGACACGCTGGGGGCGGACTTTGTTCCCGAGGACGCCGATAAAGACGATTACACGCACAATTGCGTGGGCGGCCCCGATAACGGTTTTCCAGCGGAAGAATGGAGGATTCACAACAAAGGCCAGAACATCCTTTTCGAGGACGGTCACGTGAGGTGGGAAAAGAGTTATGCGCCCAGTGAGGAAACTTTCCGCTACGATTCCATGCACGGCTGGCAATGAAGCCAGCACTTTCCACTTGGCCTTTGGGACGCTTGGCTGTTAATTGGCCGCGATGAAAATTGTTTTGGCATACTCCGGCGGACTCGACACTTCGGTGCTGTTGTCGTGGATCAAAGAGAATTACCAGGCCGAATTGATCGCGTTCTGCGCGAACATCGGGCAGGAAGAAGAGCTCCGGGGACTGGAACGGAAAGCGAAGAAGACCGGTGCCACCAAAGTTTACATCACGGATTTGCAGGAGGAATTTGCGCGCGACTTCATTTTCCCGATGATGCAGGCGGGCGCGATTTACGAGAACCAATATTACCTCGGCACCAGCATCGCGCGGCCGCTCATCGCCAAAGGCATGATCGAGATCGCCCGGAGAGAAAAGGCCGACGCTATCGCCCACGGCGCCACCGGCAAGGGCAACGACCAGGTGCGGTTTGAATTGACCGCCGCCGCGCTCGCCCCGCGCCTGCAGGTCATCGCCCCCTGGCGCGACAGCCTGTTCCGCGACCAGTTCCCGGGCCGCGCGCAGATGATCGCCTATTGCGAGGACAAAGGAATTCCCGTCCAGGCCACGGCGAAGAAGCCGTATTCGATGGACCGGAACCTTCTGCACATTTCCTATGAAGCCGGCATCCTCGAGGATCCGTGGATGGACGCCTTCGCGCCGGCAAACAAGGACATGTTCAAACTCAGCGTCGCGCCCGAAGACGCGCCGAGCCGGCCGGAATATGTCACGCTCCAGTTTGAAAAGGGCAACTGCGACGCCGTGAACGGCAAACGGATGAATCCGCTCGGCGTGATGCGCGCGCTCAACAAACTCGGCGGCAGACATGGGGTCGGGCGGGTGGACATGGTTGAGAACCGCTACGTGGGAATGAAATCCCGCGGCGTGTATGAAACGCCCGGCGGCGCCATCCTCCACTTCGCGCATCGGCAGATGGAATCGCTCACCATGGACCGCGAAGTCATGCACCTGCGCGATTCCTTGATCCCGCGTTACGCGGAGCTGGTTTATTACGGGTACTGGTTTTCGCCGGAGCGACTCGCCTTGCAGGCGTTCGTGACCGAGAGCCAGAAGAACGTGACCGGCACCGTCCGGGTGAAACTGTACAAGGGCAACATCATGGTCGCCGGACGCAAATCCCCGGTCAGCCTGTATCATCCGCGCATCGCCACGATGGAAGCCGACCCGACCAGGGCTTACAACCAGGACGACGCCACGGGCTTCATCCGGCTCAACGCCCTGCGGTTGAAAGTCGCCGCGCAGGTGCAGAGGAGGAAGTGAAACTTCAACTCGAATTCGCAGGTTGCGACTTCAAGCTAATTATGAACCGATCGCAAGTTGCGACGGGTTCGGATGGTTGGCAGAACTTGAGATACCAAATTGGCATTTCAAGTTGAGTTTTGAACCGGTCGCAAACCGCGACCGCAGGGGGAATGACATGGGCGAAAAAGTTCAATCAACCGTGGAGGGCATCAGTTCGCTGATTCGTACAATTCGCGGGCACAAAGTCATTCTCGACCACGATCTGGCACGCATCTTCGGTGTTCCGACGTTTCGATTCAACGAGGCGGTTAAACGTAATCGCGAGCGATTTCCCGATGATTTTCTCTTTCAATTGACCCGTGAGGAGTATTCCAACTTGATATCGCAAATTGCGATATCAAGTTTGCACGGCGGGCGACGCAAACCGCCCTACGCCTTCACCGAAAACGGCGCGATCATGGCGGCCAATGTCCTCAACAGCCCGGAGGCGGTGCGGATGAGCGTGTTTGTGGTGCGGGCGTTTGTGAAGATGCGCGAGCTGCTCGGTGGCACAAAGGAACTTGCCAGGGAACTTGCCGATCTGGAATGCAAGCTCACCGCGCGCCTGGACGTGCATGAGAGCGCCATTGTAGACGTGCTGCGACGCGTCATGGAAATCCTCGACCCGCCGCCACCGCCGCCCGAACCGGCGAGGCGGCGAATTGGTTTTCATGTCGATCCGGAAGACAGGTCTGAAAGCAAGGCGAAGAAAAAAGTGTGAACCGCGTCCCGGTGCCACTATGATTGCCACGATGGAAGCCGCCCCGACCAAAGGCTACAAGCAGGACGACGCCACAGGCTTTATCCGGCTCAACGCGCTGCACCTGAAAGTGGCGGCGAAGGTGTAGGGGAAGAAGCTGTGAAAATAGAATCGAACGAAGGTGAATTATGCCGACTGAGTTTGTCACTTACATGCCGCGCGTCTTAGACGCGTTGAGGGCGATGGGAGGTGCTGCTAAACCTCGCGATGTTTACGACTGGATCGCAAAAGAGATCAAATTGCCAGAGGAAAAGCGCTGGGAGCGTGATGCGAAAGGCAATGTTCATTTTCAAAACCAAGTTCAATGGGCTCGGCAACATCTGTTTTGGGGTGGTTTGATCGATGGCTCTCAACATAACAAGTGGGCTTTAACCCCAGAAGGCGCAAACACTCATCTCAACCTTGAAACGAGCGACCAGATTGTACAGAAGAATAGACAGCATACCCAAGACCGCCAAACTCGGACACCACGGCAATCGCCGCATGCAGTTGCGCAGACGATCGAACCCGAAGAAATCTCTGAACCGCCTGAGGAAGCCGAGGAGAACAAAGTTCTCGCCGCACTACGCGCACTGCCACCAGCCGGATTCGAGCACTTCTGCAAACGGCTGCTCCACGAATGCGGGCTTGAACGTGTTGTGGTCACTGGAAAATCTCATGACGGTGGCATAGACGGCTATGGGCTCTTGCGTCTTAATCCCTTTGTGACTCTGAAGGTGGCGTTTCAATGTAAGCGTTACCGAGAAGGAGTTGGCCGAGCAGACGTGGGAAAATTCCGCGGAGACATGCAAGGTCGGGCCGAGAAAGGGATATTTATCACATCAGGCTTCTTTACTCCCGAGGCGGAAAAGGATGCGAACCGTGACGGTGTGCTTCCAATTGAGTTGGTAGATGGTGAGAGATTGGTTGAGATCATGGAATCAAAAAAGCTCGGTCTTATCCGCCGCGAAACATTTGACGTCGACCACGCTTTCTTCGAGCAGTTCAGGTTATAGCCGCTGCCGTCGTCGTGGCCTTGCTAAATTCTGCATCTGAAAATGAGAGAAGTTCACGCGCCTTTTTTTGCGAGGCTGGCGGCCCAGTCAACCGTGCTTCCAATCGCAGATGATCGCCAGCTCTAAACCAGCCGATGATGAACTTCACATCGGAGAGGCCGGCAGCATTTAACTTGGCCTGTTCATGTTCCTGTAACTGCTCGTAAATGTTTTCATTCATATCGGCCAATCTAGCACACTCAGGAATTTCCGTCGCGCGACTGTGTTCAAATCCCGAGCCCGCACCACCGCCCGCCGACCGGCCCCGTGAGGAACGGAATCTTTGTCGCCACCCGCTTTCCCTAACCCCTCCCGCTCGTCACGGCGTGTCAGGTAGGACGTCCCGCCGCGGCGGGATGTGCGCGGACGTCGGCGTACGAACGAGCGGCGGGCAGAGGACTGCCGGCCCTACCAGGCGTTCCGTTTCCCAGCGCCTCCGGCGATTGAAACGGCACTCCTCGCTCATTGCGTGATTCACACGGCACAACTACAATCGCGCAAATCAAAACCAAACTATGCCAAAGTTGAATTCTATTTTCGGACTGGTCACCGGCCTTTCGTTGTTATCCACCGGCGTCTCCCGCGCCCATGAAACCAATGCGTCCACGCGGGCCATGGACGTTTACGACGGCTTTGAAACGACCAGGTTGAGCAAGGTTTGGGACACGGACAGATTTGTTCCCGGCGCGGTGGAAATGCAGACGAACATCTTCCGCGCCGGCCACGGCGCGGCGAAAATAACCGTTCACGCCAAAGACAAATTTGAAGCCGGAATCAACGGCGACAGTGACAGCGAGCGGGCGGAATTGCTGGAGGCGAGAAAATTGACCTCGAAGGAAAACGAAGCTTACGAGTTTTCCTTCAGCATGCTTATCCCGACGAATTTTCCCATCGTGCCGACGCGGTTGGTCATCGCGCAGTGGAAGCAGTATTGCCCCGAAGGCGGCAATTGCTCGGACGACAGCCCGGTGCTGGCCATTCGCTATATTTCCGGCGTGCTCAGAATTACGCAGAACATTGGTAAAAAGCAAACGACTCTCTATCAAGAGAAGGGCGAGTTCCGGAACCGATGGCTTGATTTCAAATTTCACGTTCGGTTTTCAACGAACGAAAACGGACGAGTCAAGGCATGGCTGGGCGACAAACAGGTTGTGGATTACCGGGGCGTCACTGCCAATCCTGAAAACGCGGCCACCGGATACCCGAGCCCGAGCCGTTTTTATTTCAAGATGGGACTCTATCGCAACGTAATGGCTGAACCGATGACGATCTACATTGACGAGTATCGGAAAAAGGAATTGCCCGCGAACGCCCTTTAATCTGAGCATAATCCCTTGAATTAACGGGCAAACATCGTATGACTTTTCAGCGCGCAAGCCTCTTGATCATTGTAGTCATGGTGGTCGCCATCGGGTTGTGGTCCGGTCCCGCCAAAGCCCAGCCTTCCAACTCCGTTCCTCCAACCAGGGCTGCGATGGGGACCTTCCCGGACGTGAATGATTTGCCAATCAGCAAGGAAATGCCCGATGTGATGACGATGAACGACGGCACCAGGGTGAAGGCCGTCGAACAATGGCGCCAGCGCCGCGAGGAGATGAAGCGGATTCTGGAGTACTACGAACTCGGACACGCACCACCGCCGCCGGGCAATGTGAGCGGACAGGATACCCAATCCCGCCCCGTGCTCGATGGCACCGCGAAGTTCCGGTTGATGCACCTGAAGTTCGGACCGGGAGAACGGCTGGGGTTCGACGTGGCGATCTTTATGCCGGCCAAAGGCGACGGGCCCTTCCCGACCATCGTCAACCCGTCGTTTTTAAGCACACCCGGCGTGGCGGTCACCAACCAACCCGCCGCGACAACGACCAACGTGGCGACCACCAATTCTTCGGCCCGCCCCGGACGCGGATTCGGTGGGCCCGCCGATCCCGAAACGGCAGCGCGCGGCTTCACGAACCTGCTCAACCGCGGTTATGCGATTGTGACCTATCGCTACACGCAGTGCGGCGAGGATAATGCCGAATTCCTCAAATCCTCCTTTTATCCCGCCTATCCGGGTTATGACTGGGGCTTGCTGCGGGGCTGGGCGTGGGGGTTGTCGCGCGTGGTGGATTATCTGGAGACACAACCGTTCGTTGACAAGAGCAAGCTGATTGCGCTCGGACACTCGCGGCTCGGGAAACTGGTGATGGTGGCGACGGCCTTCGATGAGCGCATCTCGCTGGGCGCCCCCGCCGGATCAAGCGGCGCCGGAACCGGCGCATACCGTTTCTGCGGCCCGGGCCGGGGAGGCAAGGAAGGCATTGAAGACATGACCCGGAAATTCCCGTACTACTTCGTGCCGCGCCTCAAGGAGTTCACGGGTCAGATGGAGAAACTGCCTTTCGACGCGCATTGGTTCATCGCGCTAACGGCTCCGCGCCCCTGGATATCGGTGGAAGGAACCGACGATCAGAACTGCGTTCCGAATGCGGTCAGGCAATCCATTCTTGCCGCACAGCCGGTGTACGCGTTTTTGGGAGCGAGCTTGGACCGCGTTGGCGTCAACTACGAACCACACCGGCACATGTTGACGGCGGGCGATTGGACGGCGGCGTTGGATTTCGCCGACAAACATCTCCGCGGAATGAAAGTAGATCGGCGATTCGACCGGTTTCCGCCTGAACCAGCCCCACAAACGCCAGAGCAAACTCCAGCAAAGTGAACACGAGTACGCCGCAATGAAACTGCTTTCTCTCGCTACAATTGTTTTCACGTCGCTCGCGCAGATTGGATGCGCCGTCATGTCCCGCGCCCCGCTCAACGTCCGCGGTTTCGGCGCTGCCGGTGACGGAATAACCAAAGATACGGCCGCGTTTCAGACCGCGCTCGATGCCTGCGCCGCCGCAGGGGGCGGCGAGGTTCTGGTGCCCGCCGGGAATTACCTTATCGGCAGCATCCAACTGAAATCCCACACGATTCTGCGGCTGGAAAAGGACGCCCGCCTCCTTGGCAGCCCCGACCTGGAGGACTATCCGGTGACCAAGGTGCGGTGGGAAGGCCGCTGGGTTGACGGTCATCGGGCGTTGATTTTTGCCCAGAATGCCGGTTACTTCGGCGTTGTTGGTCCTGGGAAAATTTCCGGCAATCCGGCCCTGGCCGGGCGGGAAATGCCCCGGCGGCCGGTCATCATCGAGCCGATCAACTGCACCGATGTTCGATTGGAGGATTTTTCCACCGAGCACCGGAGCATGTGGTCCGTCCATCCCACTTACTGCCAGAATGTCGCGGCTAAAAACCTCACCCTGCGCAGCACCGGCGGAAATGGCGACGGCATTGATGTGGATTCATGCAAACACGTTCGTATCGAACGCTGCGACATTGACACGGGAGATGACTGTATCGCGATCAAGTCGGGCCGGGGCATGGAAGGCTACCGCCTCGCCCGCACGACCGAGGACGTGCTGATTTCCCACTGCACACTGGGCGACAGCAACTTTGCATGCATCGGCATCGGGAGCGAGACCTCGGGGGGCATCCGCAACGTGCGGATCGAGCATTGCCGGTTCACTCACGCCAAAACGTACGCGATCTATATCAAAAGCCGGCCCGGCCGCGGGGCGTTTATCGAAAACATTTCTGCGCACGATCTCGACGTCGCCACCGCGCCCGGCGGCTTTCTCCGGATCAACCTGCTCAACAGCGGCATCCGGGACCCCGAACCGGTCCCGGGAGAAGAAGGAATTCCCTCCGCCAAAAACTTCAGCTTCACCGGCATCCGGGTGAAGTGCGGGACGCTGGTCGACGCCACTTCAATCTCCCCGGTGAAACCCGTGGCCGGCTTCTCAATCACGAATGTTCGCGGCACATGCAAGAAAGCCATGGCGCTGGCAAACATGACCCGGGTGGAATGGCGCGACATTGACGTGACCGGCTACGAAGGTCCGTTCCTGACACAGACCAACATTCAGAGCGTCGGACTGGAAGAGCCCAAGCCGTAAGCAGGCGGTGGAGAATTGCCGTGACCATCGCCCCGGCCAAACCGGCAGTTTCGCGCGCCTGGTTTCACCTCGTATCCGTGCGAATCGGTGGAGTTCTTGTCAGCCACAAACCATTCGCGGCCACGAGCCTGAAATTTGAAACCGGCGATTCGGCTTGCGACCGAAGTCCAATCCGGTTTTCCTGATTGCCGCCATGAGACCGCCTCGTCGGCTCGTTCAATCCGCCGTCAGCCTCGGCGCACTGACCCTGTTAAGCGGCTGCTTCAGCGGTCACCCGGGCATCGCCATTGTCAACCTCGAAACCGGCGCGCAGTGCGTCCGAACCCTCCCCGGCCGGTTCAACGAAGAGCCCATTGACGTGGATGAGGCGACGGCGACCTTTCGCACGCTCCAACGTTCGGAGACGAACAGCATCCTCTTGCGAACTGTGGATTTTGAGGGCCGGACAAAAACCGAGAAGGCATGGCCCATCTTTGACCGTTGGCTGGAGAACCACGCTTCGACGGGGGAATGCGCCTTTTCTCCCGAGGGCGACCGCATGGCTTATTTGGATGGCAAATCCCAGGAACTGCGCCAAAGTCGGCTTTTGAACCGGAAACGGAGCGTCGGCGAACCACTATGAAATACACCTACGAACAACTTGCCCGAATGATCGATCATTCGCTCCTGCATCCGACCATGACGGATGAGGAGCTGGAGCAGGGCTGTAAACTGGCCGCGAAGTACGGCGTCGCGTCGGTCTGCATCAAACCGTACGCCGTGAGACGCGCCGCCGAATTACTGGCCGGAAGCAATGTCCGCGTCGGCTGCGTGATCGGATTCCCGCACGGCAATTCGTCCACGGAGGCGAAACGTTTCGAAACCGAACTGGCCTGCCGGGATGGCGCGGTTGAGATCGACATGGTCATCAATATCGGCAAAGCGCTCAGCGGTGACTGGAATTACGTGGAACACGAGGTGAAGATCGTCTGCGATGAGGCCCATCAACATGGCTCGAAGGTCAAGGTCATTCTGGAGAACGATTACCTGGCCCACGGCGGCGCCGGCTTGAGCAGTGACGAGTTGAAACGCAACCTTTGCCGGATTTGCGAGCGCGCCGGCGCGGATTGGGTGAAGACCTCGACCGGCTACGGTTTCGTGAAGCAGCCGGACGGCAGCTACAGCTACCGGGGCGCAACCGCGCACGATCTGAAGCTCATGCGGTCCGCCTGCTCGCCGAAAGTTCAGGTCAAGGCTGCGGGCGGCGTGCGCGATCTCGACGGTTTGATCCTGGTGCGGGATTTGGGCGCCAGCCGTTGCGGCGCCACCGCCACCGCTGCCATGCTCGATGAATACCGCCGGCGTGAGGCCACCGAGAAGGCCGCGTTCGGAAAGTAGTGGAATGGTGGCGTGATGGTCACCCCTTCACTACTCCATCACTCCATCTCCAGTTCACTTCGCAACCAGGACACTTTTGGCCGCCAGTTCCAGGACTTCCCGGTTGTAGGGCATGCCGCGACGCTGCAGGATCAGCACCCACAGCATCTGTTTGACGAGTTGCTGCAGGCCGGGAAACCGGATCAGCAATCGGCCTTGCGACATGGAAGCCACCAGAATTCGCACGAAGGCCTCCAGCGAAACGGCATCCCCGTAAAGGGTCAGGTTCGATACCACCACATGCGGCCAGTACGCCGGAATGACGCTCGACGTGACGCAGCACTTGAGATCCGTCTGGGAGAAACCCAACACCGGGAAACTCCCCCGCCGCAACACGGTAACCAACCGCTCCAGCTCGGATGGCAGCAGGCCAAAAACGGCTCTCGTCACCTCGCCTGAGCCGTCGTTCCCCGTCACGCCGTATTCATAGGAGAAGGGGGTCGGCAAGACCAACTGGTGGCCGGTGACTTCCTCCTCCCCGGAGAGCCGTTCCAAACGAAGACAGCCGAACTCGGCCGTCAGGGCCCAACCGCTCGAAACATCGTAGGGACTGAAGGCGGTAATGCCCAACGGTGTGGCTCTTCCCAGCAGCGCAAATATCCGAGTCCCTTTTCGCAGCACACCCCATTTCACCGAGGTGCTGAGCGTGTTCAAGCGCGTCATCTTTTTTTCAGGATTTTCCGGGTGATTGTCGATCGAACCCGTCTAGGACGCCGAAAGGTTTTCAAATGTTGCCGGAGAGCACATTCCATTCGATCACAAGTATATAGCCCCGCGACGAAGATGAAATCCGTACTGTGTGCAGAACAACGACCGGAGATTTCGGATGGGGCCTGGGGTCAATTCCCCGGGCTGGTGATCGGAGTGACGTCGAACATCCAGCATCCAACGTCGAACTTCAAGCTGGCGGTCGCTTCGGCTGTCTCTGGGCGTTGGGATGATTGGTGTTCCCGACCTTCGACTCCGGTTGCCGCCATGCGGCGCTGAGTCCATCCGGGGTGGCCCTCGGGCCCGAGACACAGCCAGGCCTGCTTTTCAGATGCCGGAGAGCCACGAGCGGATCCGGCAACTTCGTCGATGCCTCTTGTTCTTCATTCCCTTACTCCCTCACCGCAACAACCCCTGCAACCTATGACCGAGCCAACCGTCTGCCAAAAATCTCCCCTCGTTCAAAAAGTCGAACCCGGCACGTATTGGTGGTGCGCTTGCGGGCGCTCGCCCATCCCGTATCCCCATCCCCTGTCAGGCCGGTTTCCGTTTGAACGCTTCGCTCGGATCGGCCAGGTTGAGGACTGATAAGTCGAGTCCTTCGCCGGGGCCGCGGCCGCGCGCGGTGTTCAATTGTCTCGCGATTTTCTGCGCGGCGGGTGCGGCGAAGTATTTCACGGCGCCGACACTGACACTGGCCTGAAAGATCACCACGAGGAGGCAATGCTCGTCGACCGCCAGGGTGAAAATGCTGAATTTTTCCCCGTGCTGGTAAACGCTGTTGAAGTTCGTTTCGTGAACCAGGTTGGCAATCGTCTGGTTGGCCAGGTAAGAGCCCGAAGCGAGCGCCGCAATGGTGGTAAGCTCGAATTGCCGCGTATCCCCCTGCTGGGTGATGAGGAACCCGCCTTTGTCGATGACCAGCGATGTCGTCGCGTCGGTCTGCTTCAGCAGTTCCCGCAGCGCCTCGTCCAGTTGCTGGACGTCTTCCTCGAGCAGTTGTGGCAAAGTGGCCATGTCATGCGTACTGCGGCGTGGTCTGGCTGATGAACTTGTTGAGCAACATGCGGGTAATCATGTTGAGCGTTTCAAAAACGCCCTCGCATTTGTGCGCCACCGAGGCGAACGATGGCACCAGCACGTCGCGATTGTTCAACAGGAATTCCATGTATTCAACCGCGGCGACGTTTGGCAAATCGCGCTTGTTGTACTGCAACACGTAGGGAATGTCGGCCAAGTTGAGTTTGAGCGAACGCAGGTTGTCTTCCAGGTTTTGAAAACTATCCACGTTTTCCTCCATTTTCTCGTACTGCGAATCGGCCACGAACACGATCCCGTCCACGCCCCGGAGCACCAGTTGGCGGGTGGTGTTATAGATGACCTGGCCCGGCACGGTGTAAAGCTGGAACTTGGTTTTGAACCCCTTGATGGACATCGCTTCGATCGGCAGAAAATCGAAAAACAACGTGCGGTCGGAGCTTGTCGCCAGCGAAACGAGCTTGCCCTTGTTGCCGGCTGCGGTTTGCACATGATCGTGCACCTGCACGAGATTGGTCGTCTTCCCGCCCATGGCCGGGCCATAATACACGATCTTTACCTGTAATTCTTTCGTTGCCTGATTGATGATTGCCATACACTGCCTAGCTTACTGTTTTTTTCCGGTCCAGTTCCGCAGCAAGAGCCGCCAATTGTCCCGTAGGCAGCGGTTGGCCGGGGCGGCCAAAGGCCGCAAAGAAAATGGCGTTCACCCGGAAAATCTTCCAGGGAACATTCCCCACCGTGAAATTCAGGTTATTGAGGTCACCCATGCGCAACTCCTTCGTGCACTGGCTGACCTTGCCGAAGATTTGCGGCAGGAACGCCGCGAGTGTGTCCCCGTTCAAATCCGAGGAGAGCCGGCTGGCGACCATCAATCCGTCCGGCAACGCGATCAATGCGCCGGCCACCCCGTCCAGTGCGGCGGCCCGGGATACAACCTCGTTAGGAGTGGCGTAACGCGTGACGAAACTCGTGCCGGGCGAAGGCTCCACTTTGCGCTTGTATTCGGTCTCGTCTGCCCTTGCCGGGTCTGCAGAATCCTGCCAGGAAAGGTAATTCGTATCCACAGGCTTGGTGACCGCGCGCCCGGCCGGCACGGTGGCTTCGGCTGCGGGAGGGGTGCCGGGCTGCGGAAAACCGAAAAACAGATTCGGGATATTGTCGTCAAGCGCCACTTTCTGCTGCGGCTTGGCCGTGTCTTTATGGCGGTGCAAGAACAACGGGGCGATCACTTTCAACGGCAGCTCGAGCATCGCATTGTCATGCACCGAGACGGTCGGCAACGGCGCCGGCTTGATCCAGGACCGCAACACCTTCCACGAATACGCCACCCTGCCGTGCTTGAGCGCCTGCTCCACCATCTCCACCGGCAAAGCCACTTTGGCGTCCGTCAGGTTCAACTGCCCGATCTCATGGCGCAGTGACTCGGGCCAGCCTTGGGCTAAGTTCATGAGCGCCACGTTCAGCGAAGGCTCCTCGGTTGCCGGCCTGGCCGGCTGAGAAATGGGCTCGCGCGGAATAGAGGGAGGGCACGACGAGGCCGACTGCCTGGGAGCGCTCGGGGGAGTTGCGGCACCCACGCCGCGAAGCGCCGGCGGAGCTGCGCTGGCTGGAGGAGAACCAGCGGATCTCGCAGTCGGCGGGGGCGGCGTGGGTGTGGAGCCAATTGAACCGGAACCACGAAACGGAATCGGCTGCAGAGGCGCAAGCGTCGGCGCCGGCGGGTTTGTCGCCTGCAAGGAAGCTGGCGGGGCAGGTTTCGGCTGGGCAGTCGCCGGTGATGCTGGCTTGGGCGCAGCCACCACACGCGGCGGCACGGGCGGAGTTTGCGTGGGCGGAGCCACCGCCCGCGGCTGTGCCGGTGAAGTTGCCTTGCGCGCCGCCACCACCCGCGGCGGCGCCGGTGTTTGAGGCTTGGCCTGACCCAACGAAAAGATCAATCCGTCGCCCCGATCCCCGAAGGGACTCCTGATCTCATCAGGAACCTGAATTTGCTTCTGATTCTGACGCCGCACCAGCAGCGCCGGATTCACCTGCAGAAGAATTTCATTCAGCGGCAGATTTACCTGAACCTGATCGCAGTCGCTACCGGGCGCAAAGAGTTGCGGCGCCGCACGGCGCAGTTCCCCGAAAGTGATCTTTACCGTGCCCCGCGATAACTGGGACAAGACTTTGTCCAGAGTGACCGAGACGGTTGCCCCGCCCACCTCGAGTTGTCTGATCCGGCCTTTGAGTTGGGGCGGAAACGCGTTGAAGACTGCCTGTAACGAGACCTCCACGCTGTTCCCGTTGCCATTGTCGCGGCCGGCGGAATCCTCCCCGGGCCGCGGTTCGCTTCGGGTCGGAGGCCGGGGGGCGGTTGAACTTTGACCGGCGACGCTTGCGGGCGCGGGAGTTTCTGCGGCGAGGTCATCCGTGACTGGCCGATGCCGAAAAATATGTTTCAGGAAATCAAGCATATGGCTTCGGTGAGCTGGCCCACTCATTTCTGGCTGGAGAAACTTCGCCCGGTCGTGCCATCGACAGCGCTTCCAAACGGTGAGCTGGATTCAGAAATGGGAAGTATCGAGATGCCGCTTGCGGGACTGGATTCGCTGTTCACCGATGCACGATTCATGTGTTAGCCCGATTTTTGACTCTGTGGTGAAGAATTTGCGCAGGAACTATGCCATTTGAGGGCGTTTCTTTGAGGGTGGAGTGGCGAGAACCACCTTGCCCTGCTGTCGCTTGGGCCCCCTCTTTACGCTTTCACCGGATCGGCTTGTGCCGGGTTGTCTCATCGCTGGACTGGTGTCCACATTGAAGCCCGATTGTCGCTTCGCGCAATGTCCCGCATCGCCGCCAGCCCTGTCGCCACCAGCCTGCCGCGCCACCGGAGCCCCCGGCCCTCGGGAAAGTCAGATCGGCAACCGAAACGGAATACGGCTTGCTCTGTTCAGCAGGAAATGAACGTCGCGTTTTGAGCTTGAGTTTACGTTAACGGACGGTTAGCAAGCCGCTATGGAATCACGCCACAGAATCCTGCTTCTGGATGACGATCCGGAAGTGCTGGAGCTTTACCGGGAATTGCTGTCGCAACTCCCCAGCAAACCCGAGATCCATACCGCCACAACCGGCGCGCGGGCGCTGGCGTTGCTCGATGCGGAACCGTTCCGGCTGTTGATCTGCGATCTGAAGATGCCGAAGATGGACGGTCTCCAGGTGCTTTCCATCGTCCGCCGCCGCTTTCCGGAGTTGCGGACGGTGGTCCTCACGGCCGTGCACGATGAGGAATTTCGTTCGCGCGCCTATGCCCTGGGCGTGGACTTGTTCTGGCTGAAGCCCGAGACCCAGCAGAATCTGCAGATGTTCATGGAATGCCTGGAATCGCTGCTGGGGCGCGAAACGGCCGGTGGTTTTCGCGGCGTGCAAAGCAAGAGCTTGATGGACATCATCCAGATGGAATGCCTGTCCTTGAGCTCCACGGTACTGCGCATCACCCATGGAGCTCTCACGGGCAAAATCTGGATCGTGGGCGGAGAATTGATTCACGCCGAAGCCGAAGGCGCTGTGGGTGAAGCCGCGTTTCAGCGGATTCTGGAATGGAGATCGGGCACGTTCGAAAACCTTCCTCCTGAACTCGAACACGAGCGCACCATCAACAAACCGGTCAACGCCCTGCTGCTCGAGATGGCCCAAGTGATGGACGAAATCGCCAATCCCGCCGCGACCGGTTCGATCGAGGAACTAGCCCACCGCAAAACGGTCTGGAAACTTTCGACCCTGACGCGCGAAGGCGCCGAATGGGTCGTGTCTGTCGCCGGCTCCAGCGCCCCCGAAGGTTGGGGCCTGCAGAGTGCCAACGAAGCTGGCGCCTGGATGCGGCGCGCAAACGAATCCTGCAAGCGGCTGAGCGAACAGCTCGAAGCCGGGCCTTTGTCGCACATCGAGGGCTGTGGCCTGGAGCGCCGCCTCGTGCTCCTGCCCGGGGAGGGGAAAACCTTCCTCGTGGCCTGGCCGCTCAACGCGGACGCCCAGCGGGCCCTCGACCAAACCAAGCAACTGGTGGCATCATGGGACGCTTGAAACTATTCTCGCAAACCCGCCCCGCGGTCCAACGGCTGCCCTCCGGAAGCATGACGGTGGATCGCGAGGGCAACGTGGTGGCGACCACCGTTTCGTCAACGTATCCACCGACCCTCTTGCGCGAGATCGCGGGCGAAGTGTTGAACGTTTTCCGGGAAGCTCGCGCCGCGCAAATGCCGCTTTCCGAATTCAATCTTCATTTTGCCAGTTTGCGCATCACCGCGCGCGAAATGCGCGGCGGCGCCATTGTCTTCCTTTCACCTAAAATCGCGTTTAAGACTTCGTCCTCAAATTGATAGGCGCTTATGAGCACAAGCAAAAGACTCGAACGACTGATTGCGCAGATGGAGAATTACCTCGAGTGCTGGAAACAATTCAACCAGTTCGTCAACCTGGCCCGCAGCAAGAAATTCAGCGCGGACGACGAAAACCAGTTCCTGGAAACGAAAAGCGTCATCGTCCAGGAATTGGAGATCATCCTCGCCTCGGTCGAAGTCAGCTCGCCCACCAAGGAGGAAGTGCACACCCTCATCGGCAACACGCCGTCGCTCCGCTATCTCTGCGAAATGAACGAAGGCGCCCTGCGCAATGTGGAAAATCAATGGCACAAGATTTACATCGGCTGGCACTCCATCCTCGGCCAGTTGAAAGTGCGCCAGCGCGAAGAGGATTCCAGAGGCGCTTTCGCCTCGCTGCTGGGGAAAAGGGGCAAATGAACGCCGCCAACGCGCTGCATAGTCAAATCGTCACCTCAGGCTCCCAACCCGCATGCCCCCCTCCAATGAGATCACGTTTTCTTCCTTGTCTTTCGCCCTGTTTTCCCGTCTAAACAGTCTATGCCTGAGTGGATTGCCGTTATCCTGCTGGGTCTCATTGAAGGGATTACCGAGTTCATCCCCGTCTCCTCGACGGGACATTTGCTTATCGCCGAAACATGCCTCGAAAAGGTCAGCCGTTTTCAAGCTAGCGAGCTGTTCACCGTCGTGATCCAACTGGGAGCGGTGCTGGCCGTCATCCCGCTATTTCGCGAACGTTTTCATCAGTTCCTCTTCCGCTGGAACGACCTCGCCGTGCGGAGCTATCTCGCAAAAATCCTGGTTGCGTTTTTCATTACTGGAATCGGCGGATACCTGATCACCCGGGCTGGCTGGAAGCTGGAAGACGACCTGAAACCTATAGCCGTGGCCCTGCTGTCCGGCGGAGTCCTGTTCGTCGCGGTCGAATATTGGCTGCGGGGCAAGCCCGGCAAGGATGTCGTGAGCTGGCATATCGCCGTCGCGGTTGGACTCGGCCAGATCATCGCCGCTGTTTTTCCCGGCACCTCCCGTTCAGGCGCCACGATCCTGCTCGCGCTGATCCTCGGCTTGAATCGTCCGCTGGCCACGGAATTCTCCTTTCTCGTCAGCATCCCGACGATGATCGCCGCGAGCGGATATGAAATTCGCAAAGCAATTCAGCATCCCCTTGCCGGCGCAATGCCGGAGCGTTGGGACCTCGTATTGCTGGGCTTTGTGGTGTCGGCCGTCTTCTCCTTCTTTGCAGTCAAATGGCTGCTGCGGTACGTGCAGACCCACACCTTCACCGCGTTCGGATGGTACCGCATCGCGCTGGCCAGCGGCGTTTTCCTTCTGCTGCTGTGTGGCGGGATCCCAGGCCGGTAAGTGAGCGTGGCTTCGTGGAAGCGGAGTGTACTGGTGCTCTCGAAACGGGCTCGAACACGGCAAAGGGCGAACTGCGAAAGACAAAAATGCGGGCTCAGACAGCGGAAACCAGCCCGGCCGTCCCCGTGTTCGCTTCGGACTCCGACTGTGAACCGGCGGTTACGGAGCGCCCTCCAGAACTGCTACCGCGGCGGCGTGATTCTGCGTGTGGCTGAGACTGATGAAGACTGCCCGCGCGTTGCGCTCCTCGAGCAGTTTCTTTCCCTTCCCGTGCAGGACCACGAACGGTTCGCCGCTTTGCTTGCGTCGGATTTCCATGTCGTGCCAGCCCAGTTGCGCCCCGATGCCGGTGCCGAAAGCCTTCGAGATGGCTTCCTTGGCAGCAAAGCGCGCCGCCAGGAACGGCCCGGGCGCTTTATGCGAAAGGCAATAATGGATTTCTTCCGCGAGGAGAATACGATTGATGAATCGCTCGCCAAACCTCCCGTAGGAAGCCTCGATGCGGCCAACCTCGATAATGTCTATGCCAACGCCTGCAATCATTTTCGCCTGGAGGGCACTGCTCCTGGAGGGCGCTGTTCCGTCAGTGTCCCGGTTATGACAGACAGGGCAGCGACGGAGCGTTGCCTCCCGCAAACCACTTCATCCACGGTAATCTTCCATCAATCGGAGCATTTCCTGGACGGCGTTCCCGATGCCGACCGTCAACGCCCGGCTGACAATGCTGTGGCCGATGTTCAGCTCGACCAGATGCGGCACCCGATGGAGCAGCGGCAGGTTCTTGTAATTCAGCCCGTGTCCGGCGTTGACCCGAAGCCCCAGCGCGTGCGCCTGTTCAGCCCCCGCCACGAGCCGCTCCAGCTCCCTTGACCCGGTGGGACGAGCGTCCCCGCGAGCCGGCTCCGAGGTGCCAGAGCGAAACGGCCGCGTCCCGTCACTTGCGCCGCTCCACCTTTCAGAGCATTCTTCCGCAAAGGCGCCTGTGTGCAGCTCAACAAACTGGCTCCCAGTCCGCGCCGCCGCCTCAATTTGAGCCGGATCGGGCGTGATGAACAGGCTGACCTCGATGCTGCTCCCGTTCATTGTCTTCCGCGTCTCCCGCAGCGCCGCTTCGTCGGCTCTCACATCGAGACCCCCTTCGGTCGTGAGTTCCTGCCGGCGCTCCGGCACCAGACAGACGATATCCGGTTTGAGTTTGAGGGCGATGGCGATGATCTCCGGCACATTGGCCATTTCGAGATTAAGCCGGATCTTCAGCGCTTCGCGCAGTTTCCACACGTCGCGATCCTGAATATGTCGGCGATCTTCGCGCAAATGCGCCGTGATACCGTGCGCGCCGGCAGCCTCACAAACCAAAGCGGCCGCCACCGGGTCCGGTTCGCCCCTGCCCCACCCGCGATAGCGCGCCTCACGCACCGTTGCAACGTGATCGATGTTAACGCCCAGTTTCAACATACGCACCATGACCAATGCCGCCGCGAGTGATGACGCGTGGCGGCGCTCTTCTGTGCCAAAGATAACCGCTTTTAGCAATCCGAATAACGATTAAGTTTGCCACCTGCAGGCAAATTTGTTTTCTGTCCGCCGTGACCAAAGCCCGGTCCTTTCTCAAATACTGGCTTCCGCTGTTAGTCTGGATGGCGGTCATTTTTTCCGCCTCCGCGGACACCCAATCCTGGCAACACTCCTCTCGCATTATTGCGCCGCTGCTGCGATGGTTTTTTCCTCATATACCCGAACCCACGGTCAACGAGGTCGTTGTGTTTGCCCGCAAGTGTGCCCATCTCACGGAATACGCGATCCTAAGCGTCCTGTTCCTGCGGGCACTGCGCAAGCCGGTGAAGAATGATCCGCGTCCGTGGCCCTGGCGGCAAGTCGGCTGGTGCATTCTGTTCGTGGCGCTTTACGCCTGCAGCGACGAGTTTCATCAGCGCTTTGTTCCCACCCGCCAACCCTCCATCCGCGATGTCATAATCGACACGGCCGGCGGCCTTCTGGGATTGCTCGTGCTTTGGGCCGCCGCGTCATGGCGCAGAGTGCGCCGGCCAAGCCCTCCGTCCTGAGACGATACCGCCGTGTGGGGCAATCGCCAGGCGCAGTCCGCGTGTTGGGCCGCGCTCCCCGCCTGTCTCCCCAGCCTGCGAAACGGCCCCTGGAAGAAGATCGAGTGGGGATGTGTCACGACAAAATTCGTCGCAGCTACGACGTAAGTTGTCGCAGCTTGTTTCCATGGAGACAGGCGGGACGCCCGATCTGCCGCATTGACACGGCACGGCTCAGGACCCGGTTGCCTGCGGCGAATTCCGTGCATTCGGAGATTCACAAACCATGGCATTTGACTAATCTGGCGCGGGTGCATGAAACGGCCGCTGGGTATAGTGGCGTTGCTGTACGGCTGCGGGGTGATGCTGGGCGAGGTCTTACAGCCGCCACTGGCCGTGCTTCTTTCCCTTTCAGCGGCGTTGACCGCGGGCGCGCTGCTGGTTCCCAGAGGCCGCGCCGCCCTGCTCCCGCCACTGATCCTGTTCACCGGCTGGACCGGCTTCGTTTGGCATACGGCGGTGATTTCTCCACACGACCTGCGTGGCATCGCGGGCGCTGCCCCGGAGCTGGTGGCTGTTCGCGGCCGGTTGACGGAAACCCCCGGCCTGCGGCTCTTGACGCGGCACGAGCGCGCGAGCCTGCCGGAAGGACACACCCTGGCACAGGTGAGGGTGAACAGCTTGCGCCAAGGAGCCACCTGGCAGCCGGCGGCAGGCAGAATCATGGTTTCCACGGCCGGAGTTCTGGGCCCGGAGTTTCATGCCGGCCAGGCTGTGGAGATCACCGGCGTCCTGAACCTTCCGCCGCTTCCGGTGGCCGAAGGCTTGTTCGATTACCGCGGTTACTTGCGACGCCAGGGAATCCATTATCACCTTAAGGCGCAAACCTCAAACGACTGGCGCCTTTTCTCCGCTGGCGCAAACGCCCTGCCGCTGAAAGATCGTTTTCTGGCTTGGGCAAAGGCGTCCCTGGCGCGCGGGCTGCCGCAACAGGATGAATCCTTGCGCCTGGAATGGGCGCTCTCGCTGGGAGACAAAACCGTCCTGACAGATGATGTGGCGGAACCGTTCGTTCGCGCCGCCACCTTTCACATCTTTGCGGTCGATGGATTGCGCATGGCCATCATTTTTGGAATTCTGTTCGCGCTTTCCCGTGCTCTGCGGCTGCCGCGCTCGGTTTGCGGAATGTTATTGGTTCCCCTGATCTGGCTTTACACGGGACTGACGGGCTGGCCCGCTTCGGCCATCCGCGCTTCCGTGATGCTGACGATCGTCATTGTGGGGTGGGCGTTGAAGCGGCCCCCTGAGCTGATCAATTCCCTTTTTGCCGCCGCGTTGATCCTTCTGGTCTGGGATCCGCAGCAGCTCTTCCAGGCCGGATTTCAGCTCTCGTTTCTCGTCGTCCTGTGCATCATTCTCGTGCTGCCGCCCCTGCGCCGGTTTGGTGAACACCTGTTGAGGCCGGACCCTCTGCTGCCCCAAGAACTGCGCCCGCACTGGCAGCGAATTGTGCTCCCGCCCCTGCGCCGGGTTCTGGATCTGCTGCTCACGTCCGTCGCCGCCTGGCTCGGCTCCATCCCGTTGGTGGCATACTATTTTCACATCCTGACTCCCGTCAGCGGGCCGGCCAACCTGGTGGCGGTCCCTTTGTGCGCCCTGGTTTTGGTGAGCGACTTTGTCAGTCTTTTGCTGGCGGGCTGGTTTCCCCAAGGCGCCGAGCTGTTCAACCACGCCGGCTGGTTTCTGATGGAATGCATTCGCGTGACCAGCCGTTGGTTTGCCGGCTGGCCCGGCGCTTACTATTATGTGACCGCGCCAAGCCTGTTCACCGTGGGCCTGTATTACCTCGTGCTGCTGACCGCTTTCACAGGCTGGCTTTTCAAGCCGCCCCGGCGGAGGGCGAAACTGGTTTGTTTGGCGTTGTTGGCCCTGATTTGGTGCTGGCAATGGCAGCGTGAATGGTCCGCCACCCGCCTGACCGTCCTGCCGTTGAACGGTGGCAGCGCGGTTTACTTTGACGCGCCGGGCGCGCGGAACGACCTGCTCGTTGATTGCGGCAGCACGACCGCAGTCGAGCGCGTGCTGAAACCATTTCTGCGCGCCCAAGGAGTCAACCGCCTGCCGTATCTGATCCTGACGCATGGCGACCTGCGTCAAATGGGTGGGGCGCAGCGGCTCCTCGAGCTTGTGCCGATCAAACAAACGGCCACCAGTTCCGCTCGCTTTCGTTCACCGGCGTATCGGCAGATGCTCGCTCGCCTGGAGAATACTCCGGAGCGGTGGCGGGTGTTGGATTGTGGCTGCCGGCTTGACGGATGGAGGGTCCTGCACCCGGATCGCGGCGATCATTTCGCACAGGCTGACGACAGTGCGCTGGTGTTGCTGGGGAACATCCGGGGCGTGCGCATTTTATTGCTGTCGGATCTCGGCAAATCGGGTCAGAACGCGCTTCTGGAACGCGGCGCCGACGTGCGGGCGGATATAGTGGTGGCGGGGTTGCCGCAGAATTCCGAGCCCCTGGGCGACGCGCTGCTGGACGCCATTCGGCCCCGGGTGGTGATCATTACCGATTCGGAATTCCCGGCAACCCGCAGGGCCGGAGCGCCGCTGCGCCGGCGGCTCGAACGACGCGGGATTCCGGTCCTCTACACTGCGAACACCGGTGCGATCAAAATCACCTTGCGGCCGCGGCAATGGGAAGCGGGCGCCATGAACGGGTTGCGATTTTCGGGGCCGCTCCCGGCCGGCCTGGCACCTTCCCGGGGCGCATCTTGACAACACAGCCGGGACGCCGGATTCACTCGGCAGCGACACGCGCCTTTGGCCCACCTGCCGGACAATTCCGGCGTTCCACGCGGGCACGGCACCTTGCCTTGGTGGTGGCGTCAAGTTGCAGCCTCCTCCGGCTCAAGACAAAAAAAAGTGCTGCCTTGCTTGAAAGTGCGTGCTACGCTTCCGTGTCTACAGGCAACACAGTTCTGCATGAACGGGCGCAACAGACCATTCGAGGGGGAGCCGGCTGAGGCCAGGCTCGGACTCCACCCCGAGGCCGGCTTGAACTCCGCCGGAAGCACAGGAGCCCTCCGATGATCCCTCATGGCATAGTCAGTGAAGTCCTTCATCACAAAGGAACGACGGTCTGGACGATCGGGCCGGACGCAACCGTTTTTGAGGCCATCCAGATCATGGCTGACAAGAACATCGGCGCGGTGCTGGTGACCGACAAAGACAGACTCGTGGGCATCGTTTCTGAACGTGATTACACTCGCAAAGTGGCGCTGAAAGGCCGGACTTCCAAAGCGTTGAAAGTCCGTGAAATCCTGTCCGAACAAGTGATTCATGTGACTCCCAACCATAGCATCCAGGAGTGCCTGCGGCTGATGACCGACCATCGCGTCCGTCATTTGCCTGTGCTTGAGGGGGAGAAGATTGCCGGTGTGGTTTCCATCGGCGACCTGGTCAACTGGGTCATCTCCACGCAGAGCACGACCATCCGCCAACTGGAAACCTACATCACCGGCTATCCGAGTTGAGGGCTGCCCCGCTGCGTTCGTGCATCCGCACTCAGGGCCGGCTCCGCGTCACCATCACCGAAACATACCGCGCTTGTGGAAGCGCAAATTTCTTTACCTCGACGGTGATTGACTGGGGTCGAAATTCGATCAGGAGCATGTCCGCCGCATTGGCGACCACCTTTTCAATCAGTTTCCAGCTCCGCCCGTGTCCGAACTTGAGCAACTTGTCGGCCACGGTTTGATAATTGATGGTCCTCTCAATCCGGTCGCTCACGGAGGCGGACGAAAAATCGAAGTCCAGATCCACCGTGAGGAGCAGGCGTTGCGGTTTGGCCCGCTCTTCTTCGGTTAACCCCACGCTGTAAAACACCTCCAAATCAACAATGCTGATTCTCGACATGATTCGATTTTCCTTTCTTCCGTTGCCTTCCATTCGCTTTTTGCAGCACCGCCAACAACAGCGTGCGCGTGGGTTCATTGACCGGCAGCGTCAACGCCTGCTTCGGCTTCACCCACTGAAACGCGCAGGCTTCTTCGTTCAACTTCACCAGCGACTTCCCCGCGGCGCGGCAGGTGTAATTGAGCAAAATGAAATGGGCATCCCGGTAAAACTCTTTCGGATGAATGCAATCCTGCACCAGCACTTTTTCGATGTCGGTCACTTCGAGGTTCGTTTCCTCCTTGACCTCGCGCCGCAAGGCTTCCAGCGACGGCTCGCCCCATTTGATTTTGCCGCCCGGAATGCCCCAGCGATCGGACCATTTATGGGTGCGAACCATGAGCACCTCGCCCGCCGGGTTGAAGATCAGCGCGCCGACTGTGGCGACGGGGACGCGCCCGGCCAGGAAAGCCTTCGGGGTGTACCGCATGTCCCCGACCTCTCGGCCGCGTGGCGGCGCCGCCCCGCCGACGTTCCATCCGGTTTGTTCGAAAATCCTCTGCAACTCTCCCAGATGCTCGACGATCAGATCGGGCTGCGCCGCGCGCAGTTGTGCGAGCGTGTTGTAGCCGGTCAGGACAGCGCAGGAGTGAATGCCGCCCAGCGTGGCGGTCTCGATATCGTGCTGCATGTCGCCCACGAACAACGTCTCCTCGATTCGCAAATCATTCGCCGCGAGGATTTCGTGAATCTTTTTCCGTTTGTCCCGCACCTGGACATACGGTGTTTCGAAGAACCGGCCGAATCCGGTGAGCCGCGCTTGTGCCGTGAAGTGCTCGCGATGGACGGAGCTCAACAGAAAAGTGCGGAGTTTGTGCGCGCGGCAGAATTCAAGGAACTCGCGAGCGTGAGGCAGCTCGCGCACGGAATCCTGCACCTGTCGGAACCGGCGGTGATACCAGTTTTCCAGCCGTGGCAGCGGAACGCGCGGGACGTGGCGCCGGTAGAACTTCGTGAACGGCAGGCAGAACCGGGCGCGGAATTCTTCCAGCGTCATTTCCGCCCGCTGAGCCCGGGTCAGCACGTAATTGGTCGCTTTCCAGACGGCGGGCAGATCATCCACCAGCGTGCCCGACCAGTCGAAAATGATATTCCGGATCACGCGCCGAGTGTAACGACATTCCAAGTTCGGGCAACACATTCAAATTTTTGGCGGTGGGTCAGTTTGATCAAACGGTTGGTGGGGCGAGCGTCCTCGCGCGCCGAAAACCTGGGATTCCATCTAAGCCGCGGCTCGCCAGGAGTCTCGCCCCACCAAACTGACCCACTACCAAATTTTCGCCCCGCCCGGCGAGGGGCCTGTTCGAGCCCTCTCCATGCACCGCGTGGCCGCTTTCCTCGGAAAGCCGCTGATATCAGCCGTGGCAGCGATGCTTCCGTCACCCGCACGCTGGAAGCGTTCGCTCCGCACTCCGGCGAACGGTCCGCGTTTGAATATTGCCACCGGACAGGTATAGTTCTCGCATCTGTGATTTTGGCGCGGCGAGCGTCCGGGCGAGCCGACATTTCATTCCAATACTGTGCTCATTGCCTTCCATAAACCCTGTGATGTGCTCTCCCGGTTCACGGGCGACGGTTCGCCGAATCGCACCCTCGCTTCGTTCGGGTTTCCGGATCGTGTTTATCCGATAGGCCGGCTCGACGCCGATTCGGAGGGTTTGCTGCTGTTGAGCGATGAGCCGGCACTGAATCGAGCGTTGCTGCATCCCCGCCGCGCGCATCAACGCGAATACTGGGCGCTCGTGGAACGCATCCCCGCCCCCGAGGCGTTGCACCGGCTGGAGCGGGGAGTCATTGTCGCCGGTCGTGGCACCCTTCCGTGCCGGGCCTGGATCCTCGAGCCTCAGCCGCAAGTGCCGCCTCGCGATCCCCCGATCCGCTTTCGCAAAAGCGTGCCGACCTGTTGGATCGGCCTGGTGCTCGTCGAGGGGAAAAACCGGCAGGTGCGGCGCATGACGGCCGCCGTCGGGCACCCGACCCTGCGCCTCGTGCGGGTGCGGATCGGACGTTACGAGTTGGGCGGGCTCAAACCGGGAACCTGGAAAACACTCACGACGGAAGAACGCAACCGCGTTCTGGCCCTTTGAGCGATCGGCATACTTGAATCAATTGCAAAATTCATAATGGTTCAGGCGGCTTTCTTTGCGGCGTTGCGTCTCTGCGCCTTTGAGGTAATAATCTACTGTTCGACAAATTAGACTGCCATGTCATTTCCCGAGTACCTGCGCGACCAGGCCGGTGGAGTGTTGCTGTCGGTGAAGCTCCAACCACGCGCCTCGACCAACCAAATCGGCGAAGCCTTGGGCCGAGAACTGCGCGTCAAAGTGACCGCGCCGCCGGTGGACGCGGCCGCCAACGAAGCCCTCGTGCGGCTCCTGGCCGGCGTGTTGGACTGCGGACGGAACCGCGTGGAACTGGTGCGCGGTCAGGCCTCGCGGCATAAGCTGATCAAACTGCACGGCTTCACCGCGGCGGAAGTCCTGTCAAAATTCGCGGAGACCCTGCACCAATAGCGATGCGTGTTACCCACGTCGGCTCCAAGAGCCCCTTGTTAACCGGTGCCCGGTTCAGCAAAATGGAAGCCATGAATTTAAGTCGAACCATCCTGGGACTTTCGCTGGCATTTCTGTCTGTCGCTTCTCCAACTCTCCTTGCCGCGGACGGTTCCATCCGGCCGGTAAGCCCCAATGCATCGCCCGAAGCCGTGGAACTGTTGAGATTAATCTACAACATTTCGGGCCACCATACTCTGACCGGACAGCACAATTTTCCGAACACGAAGGACGCTTCCACCCGACGAACCACTGAAATATACGGCAAGGTCCCGGCCATTTTCGGCCAGGATTTCGGCTTCGCCGCGCCGGGCGACAAGGACGCGGCGGCGGCCCGGCCTGAAATCGTCGCCGAGTGCAAGCGGCAGTATGCGAGGGGTGCGCTCATTGCCTTGTGCTGGCATGCGGTGCCACCCACCGCTGATGAGCCGGTTACGTTCCGGCCCAGGCCGGGCAGTGCGTCAACCAACCGGCTCGCCAGCGTGCAAGGCCGGCTCACCGACGAGCAGTGGAACGACTTGATCACGCCGGGAACCGAACTCTACAATCACTGGTGCGCCCAGGTGGATGTCATTGCCGGATACCTCAGACAACTGCAGGAAGCGCGCGTTCCCGTTCTCTGGCGGCCGTATCACGAGATGAACGGCAATTGGTTCTGGTGGGGCGGGCGGCCGGGAGAACACGGCACCAAGGTGATCTACCGCCAGTTGTTCGATCGCCTCGTGAACTATCACAAGCTCAACAACCTGATCTGGATCTGGAGCGTGGACCGGCCGGGCGTCAATGCGGGTCAATTCGCCGGTTACTTCCCCGGCGAACAATATTTCGACGTCGCCGCGCTCGATGTTTACCGCAATGACTTTCAGCAGTCTTATTACGCCAACCTGCTCAAGCTGGCGAACGGCAAACTCATCACCCTCGCCGAGGTGGGGCCTCCGCCTCCAGTGTTCGTCCTGCAACAACAGCCCAAGTGGACCTGGTGGATGTCCTGGGCCAGCATGGGCAGGGGAGGAACCAACGAGTCGGTGAGAGCCCTTTACAACGATCCCCGCTCCTGGAGCCTGAGCGATCCCGCTTATATCGAGGCGACTGCCCCGATCCGCGCCGCGTCCGGATTGCCGCCGTTGCCGCCGATGACAACATCGGCCACGCCCTGACTCGTTTCCGTTCCTGAACTGCAAACCTGAAGATGTTGGTCAGGCCTACGCCTGAACCTGGTAGCGGCTTTCGTCGGGAAACCGCCAATATCAGCGGCGGTTTGACATCCGCCGCGGCGCGCCGGATCAGAAGGAGCATCCGTGAAATCCGGGTCATCCGCCGTTGAACCGTTCCCTTTCGCGTATTCCGCGTGCTTCGCGGTTAACCTCTCTCTTGGAAATCCCCTGGCCGGCCTCAAGGCAAGAAGAGAGGAACCTGCGAACACGCGAAATACGGAAAAGACAAGTCAGCGGAATGGAGGTCAAAGCATTCACAGCCCGAAACGCATTAGACTAGCCTCGCCCCGCCGGCCGGTTCCGACAATTCGCCCTCGATGCAGCTTTGTGACCGCGGAATTGCGGATTGTCGGAGCCGACCTGTTTACGGTGCGGGTTGTGTTTTGAGGATCTCGAGGCACTCGATCATGGCCCGGCCGTTGTGGTAGGCGGCCTTCCAATTGGAGGCTTTGTCTCCGCGAGGTTTTCCCTGGGGTGTGATGGTTTCGAACCATTCCCCATGTTTCCAATCGGTCTGAAATCTCTCGACCCAGTCGCAGGTTTTCTGGAAAACGCGGAGATACTTCGAGTCGTGCGTCAGCCGGTACATGTAGAGGGCGCTGACGAGCGCTTCGGCCTGGACCCACCAGGTTTTGTTACGATTATCGGCCGGTTTGTTGAAAGCGCCGGAGTTGTAGAAGCCGCCCTGGTCTTCGTCATAGCCGTGCTGCAACGCATAATCGAACAAGGCGCGGTAGAGGTCGAGCAGCGGATACGTTGACACCCCGGCCGCGTCGCACGCGTCGATCAGCAGCCAGATGTTTTCCAGATCATGGCCGTAGGAGACCCGCGCGAAGTTGCCGCTGAGCACCGGCTCCCAGTTGCGCCGGTACTTGTCCGTGCACGCGCCGAGGCCTTTGCGCACGACGGCATTGCCCTCGATGGCGATGAGTTCCAAAAGCCGCTCGCGCGCCGGCGGCAGGCGGCTCGCCCGGTAGAAGCACGTCATCGATTCGAGCAGATGCAGGTGCGTGTTCATGAGTTTGAAATCGGCGTTGCCCATATAAGACATTTCGCCGGGGGAGGCCGGGGTCCAATCTTCGTTGAAGGATTCGAGGTACCCGCCGAATGTTTTGTCGTGCGCCTTTTCTTCCAGCAGGTTGAAAAGCCGGGTGGCGAGATCCAAAGCGTCCTTGTTTCCACAGGCAAGGTAATATTCGGAAAGCGCGTACAGGGCGAACGATTGGCCGTAGAGATGTTTTTTGGGGCGCAATATTTCTCTGCCGGTGACGTTCACCTGCCAATAGAAACCGCCGTAGGTTGGATCCCACATTTTCTCTTTGAGAAAGCGGTAGCCGGTGTCCGCCGCGTCGAGGTATTCCTGTCTGTTGTAGCCGGCACGCGCCAGACGCGAGAAGAGCCAGACCATGCGCGCCTGGGTGACGATCATTTTGGTGCCATTGCCTTTGCGCCGGCCTTCGATGTCGTGGTTGAGCACATAGCCGCCATTGGCGTGGTCGATGGTTTCCGGGAACCAGAACGGGATGATGTTTTGCGTGAGATTGGTTTCCAGCCTGGAGCGGCAGACTCCCGCCACCTCGGCCAGGTTTTGGCCATGAAGGTGCGCCTGGGGCAGGAACAGCGCGGCCGCCAGCAAGCGCAGGGCTCTGTGAAGTTGCATGAATTGTCTATTAGCGTGTTCACCGCGCGAAGGCCAGATTTTGTTGTGACCGACCTTTTGTGATGTTGCGTTGCGGGGCACGCCCGTGTAGTCTGTGTCCCCACCGCTTTTCGGGACCGGCGCTTCCGGGATGGTAGAACGGCGAAGTGCGGCAACTGATCATCCAGGCGCGATTGCATTGATGTCGGCATGAAGAAATTCTATTATGAAGGGCTCGGCTTAAGTCTGCTGCTGTTTTGTTTGAGCGGCACGGCTCAGGAGCCCGTCAATCCGAACGCGAACGCAAAGGCGAGAGCCATTCTCAAGTATTTCCAGGGCCTGGAGGCCCGCACCGACAAGCGGTTGCTGTCGGGGCAGTTCACGGAATTTGGGGGTATGACGAGCCTGCGGTTGATGAATCGGGTTCACGACAAAACGGGCCACTGGCCAGCCATTTTCGGCTCTGATTATTCCAACGGGAGCGGCCTGACTCACACGTATCCCAACCGGGCGGCGATTGAGCACTGGAAACAGGGCGGTCTGGTCACCATCAGCGCCCACCTGTACAATCCGGCGAGGACGAAGGCGGGCGGCGGCGGGTTGCGCGACAAGGGTGTCGATCTTAACGCCCTGCTCGCGACGGACACCGAAGCGCATGCCCGCTGGATGCAGGAGCTCGATCAATTGGTGGACGGGCTGGAGGAACTCAAGGACGCCGGCGTGGTGGTGCTGTGGCGACCGTTTCACGAGATGAATGGCAACTGGTTCTGGTGGTGTGACCAGGACCCGGAGACATTCATCAAACTCTGGCGGCAGATGTTCGACTATTTCACGAAAACGAAAGAGCTGGACAACCTCCTCTGGGTTTACTCCCCGAATCAAGGCGCGAAGACCGCCGCTTATTATCCCGGCGACAACTACGTGGACCTGATCGGGCTCGACGCCTACACCGATTTCGTTGACACGAACCACATCCAAGGGTACGCGGAGCTGGCGAAGATCAACAAGCCCTTCGGCTTCACGGAATTCGGGCCGCACGCGGCAAGCAACCCGCCTGGGGACTTTGATTACCTGCGGTTTATTCGCGGCATCCAGAAAGATTTTCCCCGCACGGTGTTTTTTATGAGCTGGAATGCAAAATGGAGCCTGGCCTCAAACACCAACACCACCGAGCTGTTGGATCAGCCCTGGATCGTCAATCGCGAGGATTTACCCAAAGGGCTGGCAGGCGGCCAGTAAAGTAATTCCATCACGAGAGTGGGGGGGCGATCCCGGAGAAGTGGCCGGCCCTGGAAGGCGCCGCTCCGGGCTCAAGCTCCTTTGGGGTGCGACGCCTGTTTCGACAGTATTGGTGTGACTTCGATACCGGAACCAAAGACTTCCGCGCTGTCACTCTTCGGGGCCGGACTGATTGCGGCGGCCGCGGGGATTCGCGAGTCGTGGCCGCCGGCGTTTGTTATCCGGTTCCACGCCGGCCTTTCAGGACGTTGCGGCGAGGGGATTGTGACCGGGGCTCGCCCGGTGATTGGCGGCGTGAGGTTCAGGTGACGCTTTCACCCACCTGGAAGCGGACGAAACGGCGGATGGTAATCGTGTCACCCAGTTGTTTTGCCACAGCGGCGACATGTTCCTTCACGCTGATTTCCGAATTCTTCTTTACGAAACCCTGATCCACCAGGCAGTAGGTCTGGTAAAATTTCTCGAGTTTCCCCTCGACGATTTTGGCGATCGCATGCGGTGGTTTGTGCTTCACTTGTTCCGAGGCGATTTCCTTTTCTTTGGCGACGACGTCCGCGGGCACCTGGTCGCGTGAAACGACAACGGGGTTGCCGGCGGCGATTTGCAGGGTGATGTCTTTTACCAGTTGCTTGAAGTCGTCGTTGGCGGCGGTGCTCTCCTTGCCGGAGGCGACTTCCACCAGGACGCCGACTTTTGCGCCGGTGTGGATGTAAGCCGCCACCAGGCCGCTGCCGGTCACCTCCATGCGGGCATGGCGGGCGATCTTGATGTTCTCGCGGATTTTCGCCACGGCGGCTTGACGGTCGGGTTCCAGACCGGCCTTTGGGTCGGTCGCGATTTTGCGGGCGACCTCATCGGCGAAGGCGCGGAACAGGTCATTGCGCGCGACGAAGTCGGTTTCGCAATTGACCTCGACGAGCACGCCGAGGCGTCCGCCGGGGGCGATGTATTGGGCGATGACACCTTCTTTCGCTTCGCGGGTCGCTTTTTTGGCGGCGGTGGCCGCGCCCCTCTTGCGCAAGACGGTGATGGCGGCTTCCAGATCGCCGCTGGTTTCGATCAGCGCCTTTTTACAGTCCATCATGCCGGCGCCGCTCATTTCGCGAAGTTTGGCGACGGCAGCAGCAGTTATTTCAGCCATACAGTTTGTCGGGAGTTGAGAGTTGGGAGTTGGGGGTCATGGCGAGCCGCCGGAGCCGGCTTGGCAGGCGGGGCTCGGGTTTCGGATCATGCCGGGTGTACTGGCGGTTCGACCGGAGCCGCAGTGCTGATCATAGTTGGAACCGGGGTGATCGGTGCTGTTTCTGTCGGCACGGCCGATTCCTCGGCCGCCTTGCGCCGCCCATATTTGGCCTGGTATTCGCCTTGGGCGCGCATGATGGTTTGGCCGATGGTGGTCAGAATCATCCGCACGGACCGGATGGCGTCGTCGTTGCCCGCGATGGGATAATCCACCAGGTCGGGGTCGCAATTCGTGTCCACGATGGCCACGACGGGAATTTTGAGGCGGCGCGCTTCGGCGACGGCGTTGTGTTCGCGTTTGATGTCCACGACGAGAACGGCGCCCGGGTATTTGTCCATGGCGCGGATGCCGTCGAAATACTTGAGCAATCGGGAAGCTTCGCGGCGCAGGACGGACTGCTCCTGTTTGACATATTTGTTGATCGTGCCGTCCGCTTCCATTTTCTCGATTTCTTTGAGTCGCGCGATGGAGCGTTTGATGGTATTGAAATTGGTGAGAGTGCCGCCGAGCCAGCGTTCGGTCACGTAAAGCTGTCCGCATTCTTTGGCGATTTCTTTCACCGCTTGCTGGGCCTGTTTTTTGGTGCCGACGAACAGCACGCGGTTGCCTTTGCCGACGGTGTCGGCCAGGAAGTCGCAGGCGGCTTCCAACTGGCTGAGAGTTTTGCTGAGGTCAATGATGTGGATGCCGTTGCGGGCATCGAAGATAAACGGCTTCATCTTGGGATTCCACCGTTTGGTCTGGTGTCCGAAGTGGACGCCCGATTCCAACAATTCCTTTATGCCGATACTAATCACACATTTCCTTTGGTTGGGTCCCCGAAGGTTCTTCGGGGCATCCCGCGGAACACGGGATTCATTTGAATGTTGTTATCGCCTTCACCTTCGCCGGCGTTTCCGTCCGCGCGTAGCTTCCACGGGACAGGCTGGCGCCGCAAAGGCCTGCATTCACTCGAACGCAAGAGGCTGTCAGTCCTTCGGTCATTACCCGAGGGGCTGGACAGCATAAGCAGCGCGCGGTCGGGTCGCAACCGCTATTTTTAGGATATTTTTCGGCCAGGCGGCGGCCGAGGGGCTCATTCGCGGGTTGGCAAGAAGAAGGTTTTTCTTCCGCGCCGGTTGTTGCTGGCGCGGCTTTCGGCGGTGGAGGCGGGGATCAACGCGCGACGCTGGCGCCTTCGCAGGCAGGGCAGGCCGGTGGCGCGTGACGGATCAGGTGGTAGATGGAATCCTTCAATTTGGCGCGGCGCAACTTGAGTTCCTCGATTTCCTGGTCGGTCGCGAAATCAATCTCCTCTTCGATGCGATAAATGGAGTCATCGAGGCGATGGTATTCGTCGAACATTTTCCGGAAATGATCGTCAGTGCCTTTGAGACGGCGGATGACTTCGCGGTGTTCCGGGAACTCTCGCAGGATTGGGTGATGGAGGTCCATGGGTGTAATCTCCCTTTCTAGCTGGATGGGGTCGCTGCCGGAAATGCGCGGGTGCCTGCAAACGACGGCGCGGGATCTGGAATCAGAGGTTTCCTCCCGTTGGTCGAAAAGGCAGTTGAGTTGCCGCTGACGCCGGCTCGCAGACACCTTGTTTCGTGTCGGTTCACTTCCATTCGCATCTCGTCGCTTTGCGATCCTGGATCATGGTAACCCACCCGCGGCGGCAGTAAAGCCTTTCTTTTCCCTCCGCCGTGCCGCTTTCTACGGATGCCAACTTAACCCAAAGCGCGGAAAACGCCAGTGGCAGGAACGCGCCGTCACCCGATCAGGCGTGATGGATGTCCGACACTTCCATGCCGACGAGGCAAACATCATCGGCGAATTTCTCTTCGGCGGAGAATCGTCTGATTTGAGCGAGAAGTTCGTCAAACAGTTGGGGAGCCGGGAGTTGAAGGCGCTGTTGGACGTCGGAGACGAGGGCACTCTGGCTGTAAAGGGCGTGGTTCGCGTCGTGAACTTCATACAAGCCGTCGGTGAAGAGCATGACGAGGTCTTGGGGAACCAGTTGGACCTGTGCGGTCTGGTAGGTGGCTTCTTCGAAGAGTCCCAGGGCCGGCTGGCCTTTGCCGGTGATGTTGGTCAGCGGCTCAATTTTTCGAGCGTTGCGTCGCACGTGCAGGGGCCGCGGATGGCCGGCGTTGGTATAGCGCATCAAGCCGCTCTGCCAATCAACAACCAGGTAAAAGGCCGTGGTCAGCAGAGGAGTGCCTGCGTGCTTGAGGATCGCGTGGAGGTCGCGGTTGAGCTTGGTCAGGAAAAGGCCCGGGTCGCCGGCGAAAGGTTTCAATTCCTCCAGCAGCGCGCGGATCATGGCGGTTACCAGGGCCGAGCGGACGCCATGGCCGGCAACATCGCAGATGAACACGCTGGCGGTATCATCGGGCAGGGCGGACACCGTGAAGAAGTCGCCGCCGACGGCGCCGGTGGGCAGATAGCGGTGTGTGAACTGAAGGACGCTGTCGGCCGGCGCGGCATTTCGGGGGAAGGACGGGTATTGCTGGGGCAGCATGGTCAACTGGATTTCGCGCGCCATTTTGAGGTCGTCTTCCATTTGAAGGTTTTTCGTGCGAAGTTCCTCGCGGCTTTGGGCCAGGAGGGCGTTGGCGCGGCGGATCCGTTCTTCGGCCATATACTGTTGGGTGATGTCCCAGAATATTCCTTGCAGGCCGATGATTTTGCCGTCGGCATCGTAGAGCGGCGTTTTGACGACCTGGACGACGATCTTGTCCTGGCCGTGCGGTTGATGCTCCTCGATGATTTCGTAGCTCTGGCCGGTTGCCATGACCCGCTGGTCATCTCGCTGGTATTTTTCGGCCGATTCCTTCGGAAAGAAATCGAAATCGGTTTTGCCGAGGATATCCTCCAGCTTCAATTTAAAATGTTTGCAGTATTGCTGATTGGCGAAAGTGAAGCGAAGATGAATGTCTCGCCGGAAGACATATTGAGGCATCGTCTCGACGAGCGAGTGGTACAGGGCCTCCGAATTCCGCAAATCCTGTTCCGCCTGCCGCCGTTGCGTGATGTCTTCGACCGTTCCTTCGTAGTAGAGCAGCTTGCCCGACTTGTTGCGAACGGCGCGGCAATTCTCCGAAATCCAGATCATGCTGCCATCCTTGCGGTAAATCTGCGATTCGAATCCGGCGAGGGTGTCGCGTTCCTGCATCAATCGGATGAACTCGTCACGCCGGCCTGGTTGCACGTAGAGGCGCCGTCCGATGTCGGTGACACTCTGCATCAATTCCTCCGGGGATGAGTAGCCATAGATGCGGGCCAGCGCGGCGTTCGCCAGCAGATACTGGCCCTCCAGCGTCGTCTGGAAAATGCCTTCGACAAGATGATCGAACAGGCTGTGGTATTTCGCCTCGGCCGCGAGCAAGGTCATTTCCATGTGATGCCGCTCCACGGCGTACCGGATGGAGCGCTCCAGCCAGCCGGGGGTGATCTGGCTCTTGACGAGATAATCCTGCGCCCCGGCCTGGACCGACTCCACGGCGACGGTTTCGTTGTCGGCATCGCCTGCGGCGATGATCGGGACCCGCGGCGCTTCGGCTTTCAGGAGGGGAATATTGGCCAAGCCGGCGCCATCGGGCACGGACACATCGAGGATCACTACATCAAAGCTGCTCCCGGCCAGGGCGGCGATTCCCGAATGCAAATCGGCGGCGGATGAAAGTTCGGCGCTAAGGTCCCGGGCCTGGCCGAGCATTTCGTTAACCGCCCGGGTGAACCCGGCATCGTGCTCGATCAGCAAAATCTTCAATGATTCCGGCGACATAACGGCGGCTCTTTGCGGCCTGATTCAGCCGAACAAAGGTGCAAAGGGTCGGCTCACAAATTGACAGGGTTATCCTCTCCCTGCAAGCCGTTTGCGGGCAGGGTCAGGGGGGGCGTCATCCTGGTGTCCGAACCGGAAATCTCCACCTTTTCTATGCATGGTCTGTGGTGTAGCTTCGAGTGCTGATTTGAGCGCGGATGCCCAGCGTTTACATCAAGACGTACGGTTGCCAGATGAACGAGCGCGACAGCGAAGCTGTCGCCGCTCGACTCGTCGCCAAGGGTTACACCCTGACAGGATCGGAGGCGGCGGCCGATGTGATCCTGCTCAACACTTGCAGCGTGCGCGATTTCGCGGAGCAAAAGGCTCTCAGAAAAATGGAAAACATTGCGGCTGAAGTGCGCCGCAGCCGTCCCGATGTCGTGCTGGGCTTCCTGGGTTGCATGGCGCAGAGCCGGGGCCAGGAGCTGATCGACCGGCTGCCGGACGTGGATCTGGTCGTTGGCACTCAGAGATTTCATCACGTGGCGGATTATCTGGACGGCCTCCTGGCCGGCCGGCGCGACAAAATTGTGGACGTGGCGGAAGAGGAGGGGAGCGCGGCCGCCGTCCGCGAGCACTTGCTCAACGGCAACGCCAGAAAATCCGTCACGGCGTACGTCAGCATCATGCAGGGCTGCAACCAGTATTGCACGTTCTGCATCGTGCCGTATACGCGGGGCGAAGAACGCAGCCGCGGCATCGCTGACATCGTTGCCGAATGCCGCGAACTGGTGGCTGCCGGCGTGAAAGAAATCACGCTGCTGGGGCAGATTGTGACAAGTTACGGGCGACGCTCCCCCGCTCTCCATGAACCGGGTGGCGGCTTTCGTCAGAAAGCCGCCGATATCAGCGGCAGTTTGACAACCGCCGCTACGCGGCAGTTCCCGGCCCCGATGCCGGTTCCCATGGGGGGCGAGGGTTTGTCGGCCAAAGGCGGCAATAGTCCATTGGTGCAATTGCTCGAAGCCGTTCAGGAAATCGAAGGGCTGGAGCGGATCCGGTTTACCGCGCCGCATCCGAAGGGTTACGGCGATGATCTGGTTGAGGCCTACGGCAGGCTGCCGAAGTTGTGTGAGAGCGCGCACTTGCCGGCGCAGAGCGGCAGCGACCGGGTTCTCAAGCTGATGCATCGCGGTTACACGCGCGGCTGCTATCTCAGCATCATCGAAAAGTTGCGCCGGGTGCGGCCGGACATCGGCATCAGCACGGATTTTATCGTGGGCTTTCCAGGCGAGACGGAGTCGGATTTCGAGGAAACCGTTTCACTGGTTCGCGAGGTGGAATTTGACCAGGCGTATATTTTCAAATATTCGCAGCGCCGGGACACGCCCGCCGCGGCCATGCCGGACCAGGTGCCGGGCGAAGTGCGTGAGGAGCGGAATCGGCGTTTATTGGGAGTTATGAATGAGGTTGGCAAACGCAGATACGCCGCGTTCGCAGGCCGGCAGGTCCAGATCCTGGTCGAAGGTCCCAGCAAGAAGAATTCCACCCGCATGATGGGCCGCACGCGGTGCAACAAAATCGTCGTGTGTGAAGGCGCCGAACGGCATCGGGGCCGGCTCCTGGACGTGAAAATCACCCGTGCCGGTTCGTTCACGCTTTACGGAGATCCCGCTGTGGCCGGGCTTTGACTCCAAACTCCCCGGTTGAGATCGCCGCAGAAGGCGCGAAAGCCGCAAGAAAAGCGGCGAGGGCAGTGTCCCGATTTGAAATTCGCGGCCGGACGCGCGGCAGCGCGTCCCCACCCGAAAATCAGGCCGCTGCCGCAGCGAGTGCCCGCTTGCTTTGCGATCCTTTATTCTGCATCCTTTATCCCCGTCTAAGACATGACACTGAAGCTTTCGATTCTCAGCATCCTGCTGGGTGTGGGCGTGGGTGTGCCCCAGATTTATGGTATTGTGAAGCCGGCGGCTTTTGCGGCTGCGGCTCGCAAATTTCCTCGCTCCGTGCCTTGGGGCGTTGCGTTGATGCTGTTGGGTACCGCGTGGTTTCTTTGGAATGTGAGCCAGGAAACCAATTCGGAAATTGTCGGTTACAAATCCTACTTGATACCCGGATTTGCCGCCGTTGGAATCGGTTCCTGTATTTTTGTGCAGGACTTTTTGGCGGCGCGCGGTCTGGCGGTGGTGCTGCTTCTCCTGGCGAAGTTGATGGTGGACACCGGCAGGCCGGCGTTGGCGGTGACGCATTGGGCGTGGGTGATTCAGGGTTGGGCTTACGTCCTGGTTGTGGGCGGCATCTGGCTGACCGTTTGGCCGTGGCGCCTGCGCGATTTTCTGGATTGGGGAACGGCCAACGAAAAGCGCGTTCGCATCGGTTCGGCGGTCCGGCTCGCGTTCGGGTTGTTTGTGGTGGCGCTGGGCCTGGTGAAGTTTGGATCGCTTTGATGAAATTTGGGCACGGACGGAGCCGTGCCCTCCAGTGGTTGTTTATGTGTGGGGCGAGCGTCCTCGCGAGCCGTGATCCGGTTGGAGGGAAGTCACACCACGGTGGGATCGCTTCCCTGGATTCTTGGGTACTGACGGAGCCGTGGCATCCGGTCAGTGCGCGGCTCGCGGGCAGCTTTGCCCCAGCGGCGGGCTGGTTTGATGCATGAACTCTTCTCGCGGCAAAATTCTGGTGATTCGCGGCGGCGCAATCGGCGATTTCATCCTGACGCTGCCGGCCATCACGGCCCTGCGGAGTCAGTTTCCGGCGGCGCACCTGGAGGTGCTTGGTTATCCGCACATTGTTCAATTGGCCATGGCCGGTGGGTTGGTGGACCGGGTGCGATCCATCGAGGCGCGTGCCTTGGCGGGGTTCTTTGCGAGCGGCGGCGCGCTGGAACCGGAATTGGCCGACTATTTTTCCGAGTTCGACCTGATTGTTTCCTACTTGTACGACCCGGATGAAATCTTCAGGACCAACGTGAGCCGTTGTTCGAGCGCGCAATTCATTACCGGGCCCCACCGGCCCGACGAGAAGGAATTGACTCATGCGGCCAAAGTGTATCTGCGTCCGCTGGAACGGCTGGCTATTTTCGATGCCGACCCGGTGCCGCGGCTGAAAGTGGCGCCGGCCTCCGCCGGCATGGCGGGACAAGTGCGGCTTGGCGGGTGGGCGAAGCTGGAAGCTCCGCCACCCGCAGGCCGGGAGGGCTGCGCCACGCTGGCCATCCATCCGGGCAGCGGCAGTGAGAGGAAGAACTGGCCCGAGTCAAACTGGGCGGAACTGCTGCAGCACCTGCTGAATCGGACTTCGCTGAATTTGCTGTTGATCGGCGGCGAAGCCGAGGGCCAGAGGCTGCAGCGGTTGTCGGCGGCATTGCCGCGGGCGCGGGCACAGGTGGCCCAAAGCCTTCCCCTGGCCGATCTCGCGCGTGAACTTCAGCACCGATGCCTGGTGTTCATCGGGCATGATTCCGGGATTTCGCATCTGGCGGCCGCGCTGGGTCTGCCCGGGCTGGTTTTGTGGAGTGACGCCGCCGAAAGCATCTGGCGTCCGCCACATGACAACGTCGTCATCGTCAAAGGACAGGGGGGAGTGAAGACGATGAATGTCGAGCGGGTGCTGCAGGAATTGGAGGCGCTATTGAGGGTGAACGCCACCGCCGGCGCGGGCCCATGACCCTTTCCCGTCAATACATCGTCCTTCTTCGTTGTCTTTGATTCCCATCGACTTTCACCAAAATGGAAGGCACGGGCATTGCTGCTATTGGCCAGCGTGTCGATGTTGCGTGCCAGTGACTTATTTTGTGTCACCTGATGGACAAATTGCTGGTGACAGGACTTAAATTGCCTTGAATGAAGAAAATCCTGGTAATTGATGACGAAGAGTGGCTGCGGGAAATGATGCTTTTGGCGTTGCGCCAACGGGGTTTTGAAGTCGTCGAGGCCCTGAATGGCGCAACGGGCATAGACCTGGCCCGGAAAGAGTTACCGGACCTTGTTCTTTGTGACGTCAACATGGAAAAGGTTGACGGTTACCTCACCCTTTCCTCACTGCGCAGCGACCCGGCGACGGCTTCCATTCCCTTCATTTTGATGACGGGTTTGGCCGATCAGGCGGGCATGCGGCATGGGATGGAGCTGGGCGCCGACGACTATCTGCCGAAGCCGTTCACCATTGAGGCGCTTTATGCGGCTGTGGATGCCAGGTTGAAAAAGGTCAATGTTGTGCGTGAGGAGGCGGAGCGGAAGCTGGCGGACTTGCGTGAAAACCTGAGCATGATGTTGCCGCACGAGTTGCGGACGCCGCTCAACGGCATCCTGGCCTACGGCGAAATGCTGGCTGCGGACGCCGGGAATCTTCCTTCGTCTGAAATTGCTGAGATGGGCCAGGTGATCTACGACTCCGGCAAACGGTTGGAACGGTTGATCGAGAACTTCCTGATTTACGCGCAAATGGAGCTGCTGAGTTCCGATCCGCAGAAGTTGAATTCGCTGCTTCGGAGCCAGACCCAGTCGGCTGCCGGCGTCATCGAGAAGCACGCGCGCCGGCAGGCGGATTTAGCGAAACGATCGACAGATCTGATCCTTGAACTGACGGATCTGCCCGTTCCGATTTCAGAGGAGTATTTGTCGAAAATCGTGGCTGAATTGGTGCAGAACGCGTTCAAGTTCTCGCCGGGAAATTCCCCCGTCCGGGTCGCTTTGACGAATCATTTTCCGGAAGAGGTGACCTTGACGGTGGCGGATCGCGGGCGGGGACTGTCGCCGGAGCACAAAGCCAAGATCGGCGCCTATATGCAGTTCGATCGCAAGATGCAAGAACAGCAAGGTCTCGGTCTGGGACTCACGATTTGCAGGCGGTTAACCGAACTGCACGGCGGCACGCTGACGATCCAGAGCGAGCAGGGCGCCGGCACGACCGTGACGGTCAAACTGCCGAAAGTGCAGGGCCGCTGAGCTTCAGGAGTTCTCCAGGACCAGTCCCACGCATTGGTCCGGGCCGGTCGCAAGAGATTACTGCGGCCAGAGCGTGAGGTTTCTCCGGCTTAACTCGCTTAAAACGAGGTTCGGCAACGCATGCAGCAGAAGAAGGATGAGAATAATTCCAACGAGGGGCGCGAAATCGATCTTGCCCCGGCGGAGCGGCAATCTCTTCAACGGAAGGAGCACCTTACGGGAAGTGGCGCTGACATAATCCCAAAGCGGGTTGGCCCCCAGGTAAACGTAACTGTTCACCAGGTATGCGAATAAGAAAACTGGAATCAGGGTCTTGAGGGTGAAGTAGATCCATACGCCCAGCAAAGCGCCTTGCGCCAGCAGGTGCGTGGCGGACGGCACGTGTTTGACGATCCCGAAACGGGCCAGCAACGGATGCATCCCGATCCAGATCAACGCCGTCACCAGCCCCGGCAGGAGGACCTGAACCGCGTGTGGCCACCGTCCGATCCCCCCGAGCTGTACCAAAATCAATTTCCGGATCGGATTCCCTTCGGCCGACTGTCCGTTGATCATGACCAGGGCCAGCAGCCAGAAGTGGAACACAACCCAGGTGCGCGCAAAGCTTGACATGGAGAAGAGCCAGGAGGGGAGCAGAGCGTTGCAGGGAAAGGCGGGCGCCAAAATGCCCAGGTCGATCCGGGGCGTCCAGTTTACGGCGGGGCCGAACTGCCAGTAAAAAACGCCGCGGACGAGAAGCAAACCGAGCATCACCGCCAGCAAATGCCAGCGCTTCAGTCTTGACGGTTCGGCTCGCCGGACCGTGCCGGCGAGCGTGGCGGGCGTCGCCCGGGCAAGCGGGTCATAAGGAGTGGAGCGCCAGCTCAGCCACAGCAGCAGAGCGGCCATGTCCAGAATGAAATTGATCAGTGACATCGCATCCTGCATCCCGCCCTACATCATTCTGAGCAGTGTATCCGCCATGTCTGACGGTGTCGAGGCCACGCTGACACCGGCTTGTTTGAAGGCGGCGATCTTGGCCGCGGCGGTGCCTTTGCCGCTGCTGAAGATTGCTCCCGCGTGTCCCATGCGCCGGCCCGGCGGCGCGGTGGCGCCGGCGATGAACCCCGCCACGGGTTTGCGGCAATGCTTGTGGATCCACTCCGCCGCTTCTTCTTCGGCCGCGCCGCCAATCTCCCCGATCATGATGATTCCGTGGGTCTCGGGATCGTCGTTGAACATTTTGATGACATCCAGGTGGGACATGCCGCCGACGGGATCGCCGCCGATGCCGACGCAGGTGGATTGGCCGGCGCCCCTGCAGGTCAATTGCCATACGGCTTCATACGTCAGCGTGCCGCTGCGCGAAACGACGCCGACGTGGCCTTTCCGGTGAATGTAACCAGGCGCGATGCCGATGCGGCAGCCGCCGTTCGAATCTTTGCCTTCGCCGGGCGTCACGATGCCGGGACAGTTGGGGCCGATGAGCCGCGTCTTTTTTTCCTCCATCGAGCGCTTGACCTTGACCATGTCGTTGATGGGAATGCCTTCCGTGATGCAGACGACCAAGTCCAATCCTGCGTCCACAGCCTCGAGAATGGCGTCCGCCGCGAACGCGGGCGGAACAAAAATCGCCGATGCGGTCGCCCCGGTCTGTCTCACGGCCTCTGCCACGGTGTCGAAAATCGGCACCTTGTTTTCAAAGAGCTGTCCGCCTTTGCCGGGAGTGACACCGGCGACTATTTGCGTGCCGTAGGCCAGCGAGAGTCGAGCGTGCCGGGCGCCGAAGCTCCCGGTGATGCCCTGGACGAGGACTTTCGTGTCGGGTGTGACGAGGATGGACATGAAGGGATTTACGATTTGCGATTGACGATATACGAGCGGTTTGACACGGGCTCCTTCTCGGCCTCGGAGTTAACCGGCGTTCCTTTTGTGGATGCAAATCGTGTTGCCGTCCGGATCGGAGATCATCGCCATCCGGCAAACGGGTGTGGGGCAAGGCTCCATGCGGAACTTCATCTTGTTGGCGCGCAGATGCGCGATGGCGGCGTCGAAATCCTCCACTTCGAGGGCTGCGGTGCAGCCGTCGGGGCTCGGTTTGCGGCCGGCAGCCGAGCCGATGGCCAATGCATAGGGCCCGAATTCGTATTCGACCCACTTGTGGCCGGGATGTTCGACAACGCTCGTGGGCTTCAACCCCAGGACGCCTTCGTAAAACTTCCGGGCGCGCGCCATGTCGGTCACGGCGTAGCAGCAGAATGCGAGTTCGATGACTTTGAGCATAATGGACCTATGTATCCGCTGGTGTTTCGTCCCAGCGATTGCCGGGAGCATAACCACAAAGCCAGTTTAAAGCAAAATGCCGTTCCAGTGCGATGGATTCGACTTCAGACCATTCCGCGGCGGTCAAACATCGTATTACGACTTGGCCGCCTTGACCACCTTTTGCGCCGCGTCGGCCATGGAATCGCCTGTGACAAGTTTCAAGCCGGACTCAGCGAGTGTTTTCTTGCCGGCCAGGACGTTGTTGCCTTCCAGCCGGACCACTAACGGCAACGTCAATTCAGTCTCTTTTGCCGCGGCCACGATCCCCGCCGCAATGACGTTGCAGTCCATGATGCCGCCGAAAATGTTCACCAGAATGCCCTTCACCTTCGGATCTTTCAGGATGATCTCGAACGCGGCGGTGACTTGTTCGGCATTCGCGCCGCCGCCGACGTCGAGAAAGTTGGCCGGCCTGCCGCCGTAATGCTGGATGATGTCCATCGTTGCCATCGCCAGACCGGCGCCGTTCACCAGACAGGCAATGTTGCCGTCCAGCTTGATGTAGTTCAGGCCGGATCGGGCAGCCTCGGTTTCCAGCGGCGCTTCCTCGGCCAGATCGCGCAGGGCTTGAATGTCCGGGTGCCGAAAGAGCGCATTGTCATCCACCGACACCTTGGAATCCAGGGCGAGCAAAGACAATTTGCCGTCGTTTCCCGCAACCACACACAGGGGGTTGATTTCCACCAGGGTTGCGTCGCATTGCCACCAGGTGGTGTACACGCCGGAAATGAGCCTGGCGGCCTGTCCGATCAAATCTCCATTCAGTCCGAGGCCCACCGCGAGTTTGCGCGCCTGGAAGGGCATCAGCCCGAGTGCCGGGTCGACGTGTTCCCTGACGATTTTCTCCGGCGTCTTCGCGGCGACTTCCTCGATGTCCACGCCGCCGGCGGTGCTGGCCATCACCACGGGTCGCGAGGCGGCGCGGTCGAGCAAGACGGCCAGATATAATTCTTTCACGATATTTGGCGCCAGCGCCACGAGCAACTTGCCGACCCGGCGGCCTTCCGGCCCGGTTTGCCGGGTGACCAGCACGTTGCCGAGCATTGCCTTGGCACTCTCAAAAACTTCGCCGGCGTCGGCGCCGATTTTCACACCGCCCTGGAATCCATTTTTGAAAGTGCCTTTGCCACGGCCGCCGGCATGAATCTGCGATTTGACGGCCACCTTGGTTGCCCCTTCCGCGAACAACTTATCCGCGACGGCTTTGGCAGCCGAAGGCGTGTCGCAAACGTCACCCGGCGGAAACGCCACCCCGGATTGCTGCAGGATCGCTTTCGCCTGATATTCGTGCAAGTTCATATCGTCCTCCTCGTCGTCGTTCTCGTTCTCAACAGCGCCCTGGTTTCGGGGATGAGGAAGAGGACGAGGAGGAGCTCGAACTTACGTTCGATCTTTGATCGGCACGTAATGATTGAGCGACTGTCCGGTGTAGATCTGGCGTGGACGACTAATGCGGGCCTGAGCGTCATCCATCACCTCTTTGTAGTTCGCAATCCAGCCCGGCATGCGGCCGATGGCGAAAATCACGGTGAACATTTCCACCGGGATGCCGAGGGCGCGCATGATGATGCCGCTGTAGAAGTCCACATTGGGATAGAGCTTGCGCTCGATGAAGTAAGGATCGTTGAGCGCGGTTTCCTCGAGATGCTTGGCAATGTCCAGCAAAGGATCGCTGACGTGGAGCTTTTCGAGGACGTCGTCGCAGGCTTTCTTGATGATTTTGGCCCGGGGATCGTAGTTTTTGTAGACGCGATGCCCGAAACCCATCAGGCGTTTGCCGCTGTGTTTGTCCTTGGCGGCGGCTATGAATTTGGAGCCATCGTCGCCGGAGCGGTGGATTTCCTGGAGCATTTCGAGCACCGCCTGGTTGGCGCCGCCATGGAGCGGTCCCCAGAGCGCGCACACACCGGCCGCGGCGCTCGCAAAAAGGTTGGCGCGGCTGGAAGCCACCATGCGCACGGTGGCGGTGGAACAGTTTTGTTCGTGGTCGGCGTGCAGCAGGAAGATCAGGTCCAGCGCCTTGACCATTTCCGGCTTCAACTCGTAATCCTTGTACGGAAGCGAGAACAGCATGTGCAGGAAATTCGCCGTGTATTTGTAATCGGGCCGGGGATAAATGATCGGCAGTCCGCGCGATTTCCGGTAGGCAAACGCCGCGATGGTCCGCACTTTCGAAAGCAGCCGTGCCGCTTCCACTTCGAAGTGGCCCCGCATGGTTTCCGAAGTCAACAACTCGGGGTCAAAACAACTGGCGGCGTTGATCATGGCCGAGAGGATCGCCATCGGATGCGCGGTGGCGGGGAACCCCTCGAAATGGTACGTCATGTCTTCGTGCAGCAGCTCGTTTTGCGTGAGCAACTCCGAGAAGCGCCGCAGCTCGGTGCTCGTGGGCAAGTGACCCATAATGATCAGATGCGCCACCTCGATGAAGGTGGATTTCTCCGCCAATTCCTCTATCGGGATGCCGCGGTAGCGCAAGATGCCCTTCTCTCCGTCAATGAAAGTGATTTTGCTGCAGCACGACCCGGTATTTCCATAGCTGTCATCCAGGGTGATGTAACCGCTTTCGCTGCGCAGCGACGATATATCCACTGCCCGCTCGTGCTCGGTGCCCACCAGGGTGGGCAGTGTGTAAGTCTTCCCATCCAGTCTTAATTCGGCCTTGTTGTCCATAACTTTTACTTGAGCGTGGTTTTAACACGCAGGGAATCAAACCCTATGTCATGCAAAATCGTCCCGCAAATTATAAATGGCATTTCTCTTGAATTCAACCCGGAGCCTATGCAGATTGCGCGTCCGTGAAAAACTCGGCCCGGATGCTCCTGCTGGCGGCTGCTTTGCTGGCCGCGAGCCTGCCGTCGGCTGCCGCCGCCGGCCGCCACGTCGATCCCGCACCGCGGTCCGGGAGGGAATATATCATGCTGAGCGTTTGGGCGCGGGCCAATGAATTTGCGTGGCGCTGGCTGGAACGCGACAAGACTCTGGAACTGAGCAATCGTCTGGGGCGGTTGGTGTTCAACGTTGATCCGCGACTGGATTGCCGCAAGTCCCGGATTAATGGGGTGACCGTGTGGTTGTCGTTCCCGCTCCTGTGCCGGAATGGCAAGGTTTACATCTCCCAGCTCGATCTGTCGGAAACCCTGGGGCCGATACTGTCTCCCCCCGGGAATCCCGGCGGCATCAGGCTGAGAACCATCTGCCTCGACCCGGGGCACGGGGGCAAGGACCCGGGTTTCCGGGTGGGCTCCAAAGAAGAGAAGAAGTACACCCTGCTGCTGGCTCAGGAAGTGCGCGAGCAATTAAAGCGCGCCGGATTCAGGGTCTTTCTTACCCGCTCCCTGGACGCGTTCGTGAGCCTCGACCGGCGGACCGAACTGGCGCGCAAATGCGGCGCCGACCTGTTCGTCAGCCTTCATTTCAACGCCACGGAAGAGGCGCCGCGGGAAGTCACGGGCGTGGAGATCTTTTGCTGCACGCCCGCCGGCGCCACTTCCACCAACGCCCGCGGCGAAGGAGACACACGCTGGGTCACTGGCAATCGGAATGACGAGAAGAACATGCTCTTCGCCTACCAGATGCAGAAGTCATATTTGAATCATCTGCAGCTTGAAGATCGCGGTGTCAAACATGCTCGCTTCCAGGTGTTGCGGGACGCGGCCATGCCTGCCATTCTGATTGAAGGCGGGTTTATGTCGCATCCGATCGAAGGCCGGCGGATTTCCGATCCGGCATACCGCCGGCAGATGGCCGGCGCCGTGGTGGACGGTATCCTGGCTTACAAAAGGATTGTGAGAGGTTGAGCTGCTCTTGGAAGGCACTGCTCCGTCCATGCCAGGTTCAGCTTGATATGGGGAAGCGACGGAGCGTTTCCCTCCAGCTCCGTGGCCAATTTGAACTTTAAACCGTGACCCGGCAGATCTAAGTTTTTCCCGTGAGCATCGTCACCAAAGCCGGAGACCAGGGCATGACTGCACTCATGTACGGTCATCGGGTGGCGAAATGTCATCCGCGCATCGAAGCCTGCGGCGCTCTGGATGAACTCAACTCTGCCCTTGGCCTGGCGCGCGCCGCAGCCAGGGACGATTTTGTGCGCGACCGTGTCCTCCCGATCCAGAAGGAGCTGGTTGTTCTCATGGGTGAATTGGGGGTGCTGACGGAGGATCTGCAGCGTTACGTCAAAGACGGTCATTTGCTGGTGACGCCGGAGATGACAGCGCGGCTGGAGAAATGGATTCGCGAACTTGAAGCAGGAAATGTTCTTGTGCGAGACTGGGCCACGCCGGGAGCAAACCTGCATTCTGCGGCGCTGGACTTGGCGCGCACCGTTTGCCGCCGGGCGGAAAGGCGTGTCTGCGCGCTGCAGCAAGAGGGGCAGCTTGGCAACGCGCAAATCATTATTTACCTGAACCGGTTGTCCGATTTGCTCTGGCTCCTGGCGCGCCGGGCGGAGGGGAACGCCTAACAGCCGGTTCAAAAACACCCTCTCTCGTAGGAGCCGAGGTGACGAGGCTCGTTCTTCTCTCGGAAGCAAGCAACTATCCAGAGCCTCCTTGCGTCGGCTCCTGCTTGCCAAACGGGCTGCTAAAGCCGTCTGCAGGCAGAAGGAGGAACCAGGAAACTCGCCGGGCCATTCTCGAGCGTGCTTGGACAGGGTATTTGTTAGGGGCTCTGATTTGGCGGTCACAATCGCCTGATCTTTGGCACTTCATCGTGGATGAATCATCTTGATTCAGCTTCACTGAATGGAATTTAATGCCGTGCTTATGAATTCTCCTCTCTACGCCGGAGTGGTCGTTCTCTACGTCCTCGTCATGCTCGCTGTCGGCTTCTGGTGCATGAAACGCACGAAGACGGTCGGCGATTTCTTCCTTGGCGGGCGCTCATTGGGGCCCTGGATGAGCGCGTTCGCTTATGGCACGACCTATTTTTCAGCCGTTCTTTTCATCGGCTACGCCGGACGGCTGGGATGGGGTTTTGGGATTCAGACGCTCTGGATCGTGCTTGGCAACACGTTTGTCGGCACGCTGCTCGCCTGGCTGATTCTGGCGGGCCGCACGCGCGACATGACGGTTAGGCTCGACGCGCTGACGATGCCCGAGTTTCTCCGGGCGCGTTACGACAGCCTGCCGTTGCAGGTGATCTCGGCTCTGGTGGTGTTTGTTTTCCTGGTGCCTTATTCGGCCTCGGTTTACATGGGCTTGAGCTATCTGTTCCAGAAGACGCTCGGGCTGCAATACAACCAGGCGCTCATTTTTCTGGCCCTGTTGACGGCTGTATATCTGGTCATGGGCGGTTACTTCGCGGTGGCCGTGAGCGATTTCATCCGGGGCATTGTCGAGTTCCTGGGTGTGACCACGATGGTTCTGCTGCTCGCGGGAATGAAAGGCGGCTTAGGGTCGAGCTTCAGCGCGCTGCTGGATCCCAAACACATGCCCGCCCTGCACGCGCCACCACCGCCCACCGGACCGCCTTTCCCCGGCTGGGTGACGCTGGTTTCACTAGTGCTGATCACGAGCTTTGGTCCTTGGGCGCTGCCCCAGATGGTGCAGAAGTTCTATTCGATTCGCAGCAAAGCCGATGTCAGCCGCGCGATGACCATCGCAACGATCTTTGCCTTGTTCATGTCGTTCGGCGCCTATTACAGCGGTGCCCTGACACACCTCTTCTTTGTCAATCCCAAGACCGATCTGGTGCCGATCATAGACGGTGCAACGAAGAAGCCGAATCTCGACCTCTTGATGCCGTTCTTCATCACGAGCTTTGTTCCCCACTGGCTGCTGCTGATCATTCTGTTGATGGTTTTCTCGGCTTCGATGTCCAGCCTTTCGTCACTCGTCCTGGTGAGCAGTTCGGCCATCGCGATCGATCTTTACGGAGCTGTCCGCAAGCAGGAGGGAACCCCCAGGCACACGATGCTTCTGATGCGCATCCTGTGCGGCGTGTTCGTGGCGTTGTCCTTGGGGATCGCTGTCAGCAGGGTGGATGTGATCGTGAACCTGATGGTGATTGCGTGGGGTGCGTTGAGCGGGGCCTTTCTGGCGCCCTATCTTTATGGCCTGTTCTGGAGGCGCGCGACCAAAGCCGGCGCGTACGCCGGCATGATCTCCGGGATCGGGACGGCTGTGGGTCTGTTTTGGCTTTGGGGCAAACCTCACATTCCCGTGGCGGGCGCGATCGCCATGTTCTTGCCTCTCCTGGTGATGCCCCTTGTGAGCCTCTTCACGGCGCCGCCCCGGAGGGAGCTGGTAGCGACAGCCTTTGCGGACACTGCGACTGCGGCCGAGTCCGTTGAACCAAGCGTCCCGAAAACGGCGGCAAATCCCGAAGTGCGTTAATTGGGGCGCTCACGGAGTGGGGAATGCGGAACTGCAGCGCCGCTGTTGTTTTCATAAAGGCGAGTCCAGCCCCGGAGGGATCATTGCGCCGCCTTCCTTTTCAGGGCACCGACGGAGCGGCGCCCTCCACGGAAAGCGCCGATAAATCGGCGCACTCCACAGGCTGCCGCAATGTCGCTCCCGGACCTGGCCCGGCGAATTACTCATTCAGGCAGGCGGCCAGCGCATAGATCAGCGCGGAGTTCCAGTTGATGGCGATTTCGTTGGTGCGCGCGTCCCCCTGAGCATCTTTCCAGTCGGTTGCCTTGGGATGCGGGCCGCCCACCAGATAGCCGGGCCAGGGATCCATGATGTTGTCGGCGCCGGATCGGCGATCATGTGGGTGCATCGGCGGGCGGAAGCCGAGGCCGGTGACAAAGGACCTGCCATAGCAATTGCGGCCGAGAAGATAATTCAAGGCATCCATGCAGGCGGCTTGATATTGCGTTTTGCGGGGAGGGGGGTGAGGTCGAGGCATCAGACCCTCCGCTCCGCGCGCCTGCCTCGACGGCGCACTCTGAGCCGAGAGCCGATGGGCGGCGATCAACAGCAGTGTTTGGCGCGCCAGCCCGCCGTTACAGCCCCAGTAGTAGGTTGATCCCAGCGGGCGGGCATATCCATGGTGGTCTCGGGTTTGCACGATTGCGTTCGCCACGGCCAGCAGGTTTTTGCGAACCAATTTGAGCAGGGTCTGGTTGCGGCCCGGGCGTTCTGAGAACAGGTAGGTCAGCAGCCCGAGGTTTTTCAGTTCCTGCCAGTCGAAGTTATTGTCCACGCGGCCGCGCACGGCTTTGATGTTGTTTTCCAGGTCGCGCAAGACGTCGGAGGCGCCGGTGCTCTGCCACAACTCTGCTGCCGCCCACAAGCGGTTGTGCGGCGGCCCTTTGACGCGCAACTCGGCTTCGCTGATCTCGTAGGAACCGGTCCGGAAACCGGTTTGATCGGCGCGATGATATTCGGGATGGGCTTTGAGGAACCGATAGCTTTTCCAGGCGGCTTGCAGGCAACGGTCGGCATAGGCCGGATCGTAGGGCCGGTAAATCCGGGCGGCTTGTGCGGTCATCGCCACAAAGTCGGCGGTGGCCTCGCTGCCCCAGGGGGTGAAGAACCGATCTTCAGTCTCAGCTTCGGGCATGATGAAAGGGCCGAACCGTTTCGTGGTGACTTTGTGGTACACCGAGCCGTCGGGCCCTTGCATTTTCAACAGCCAATCCATCTCCCATTTGAGTTCGGCCAGAAAATCCGGCAGCGCACCGCCCGATTCCGGGATGTCGAGGCCGACCTTGCCGATTTGCGGGCCGAAATCTTCCCAGGCGCGGAACAGGACACCCACCGTGACGCCGGCGTTGACCACGTATTTGTTATAATCGCCGGCGTCGTGCCATCCCTGCGTGCCATCCTTCTGGGTGTGGCCGCCGTCCACGTAGTCCAGCCAGGCGTCATTGGTATGACACGGTCCGTGAGCGAAGGTTTGGCCGCGGTAGGTAGCGCTGACGGCGGTGCCGCAGCGCCACAGATACATGGCGCGGGTGACGGAATAGAAAGGTTCGCGATAAATGTCCGCCGCCACCCGGAACGTGGCGGACTGGCCCACACCCGGGATTTGAAGCTGGTACTCACCCGGTTGGGAGAGTACGGAGAAATCGGCCGTATAAAGCTGTTCCTGGGTGTCCTGGTTCAAGGCCGGGCCGGTGACTTTCCCCCAGAAGACCTTGGCGCCATCGGCCACCCGGACCACGGCAAAGTCGGCGCAGGGCGCGGCGATGGTGGCCTTTTTATCCGCTTGCGGGGGGTAGCCAACGGTGTTGAACCGAATCAAGAGAGACTTCTCGGCCGCCCGGGCGGGAGCCAGGAGTAAAATCGCGAGCAGCGCAATCGCCGAGCAGTTCCCAACTGTGCGGGGCGTTGTAGTTCTTAAAGAAGGGCGCGGCATTCTCACTATATCTTCCCAGGCAAGCGGTTTTCGCTCCTGATTGCAAGCCTCGAAAGACGGCGGTATGGCACGGTTTGCCCCACCAGACTGTCAATTCCGGTGACCGGCTCCAATTCGTTCCGCCTTGACGCGACCAGTGAGGAAACTATGATCCGTCCCATGAACTGGGACCAGAAGAGATCCTCTGCACCGCTCTCCGCGTTCGGACAACCGTCTCCTCTCAGTTGACGTCGGCAACCGATTCTCCCTCCATTCTATGACACTCCATTGGATCGACATCGGGATTATCGTCCTGTACTTGGTCAGCACCATCTTCGTCGGTTTCTGGGTTTCAAAACGGGCGTCCCAGAGCATCAAACATTATTTCTTAGGTGGAAACCAGTTGCCTTGGTACGTGCTGGGTGTCTCGAACGCGTCCGGGATGTTTGACATCGCCGGCACGATGTGGCTGGTGTATGTGACAGTGGCATTTGGCTTCAAAGGTCTGTGGCTCCCCTGGCTTTGGCCCGTGTTCAACCAGATTTTCCTGATGGTTTACATGTCCATCTGGCTGCGGCGTTCGAACGTGATGACCGGCGCCGAATGGATCCAGACCCGGTTCGGCAAAACGCCGGGTGCGACCGCTTCGCACATCTCCGTCGTGGTCTTCGCGCTGGTCAGTGTGATCGGGTTCCTGGCTTATGGCGCCAAAGGGATCGGCAAATTCGCGGGGGTGTTTCTGCCCGGGCACCTCTCTGATGACACCTACGCTTTCATCCTGATGGGCATCACCACCTTCTATGTGGTCAAGGGCGGCATGTTCAGCGTGGTCTTCACGGAAGTCGTCCAGTTTTGCATCCTCACCATCGCCTCCATCGCGATCGGCATCATTGCCATGATGAAGGTTGCCCCGGATGTGCTCAGTCGGGTTGTGCCGGAGGGTTGGCATGATGTCTTCTTCGGTTGGCATCTCAACCTCAACTGGACCTCTCTTCCGGCGATCAATGACAAATTCGTTGAGGGCGGCTACACGCTGTTCGGCTGTTTCTTCATGATGATGCTCTTCAAAGGCATTCTGGTGAGCCTGGCCGGCCCGGCGCCGAATTACGACATGCAGCGCGTCCTCTCCACCAAAGGTCCGAGAGAGGCGGCGCTCATGAGTTCCACGGTGAATGTGGTCCTGTTCTTCCCGCGATACATGATGATCATGGGTCTGACGGTGCTGGCCCTGGCTTTCTACACTCCGGACCTCGCCGCAATGGGTGCACAAATCGATCTTGAGAAAATACTGCCCCAGGCCCTGGCCAAGTTTGTCCCGGTCGGAATTCTGGGACTCTTGTTAGCGGGTCTGCTGGCGGCTTTTATGTCAAATTTCGCAGCGACGGTGAACGCGGCTCCGGCGTATATCGTCAATGACATTTACAAACGGTACATCAATCCCAACGCGTCAACCAGGCGTTATGTCATTTTAAGCTACGTGGCGTCGTTCGCGGTCGTGGTCGTCGGTCTCACGTTCGCCTTCATAACGAAGTCCATCGATTCGAGCATGCAGTGGATCGTCTCAGGTCTCTGGGGTGCTTACGTCGTTTCCAATGTTCTGAAGTGGTATTGGTGGCGGTTCAATGGCTGGGGTTACTTCTGGGGCATGGCCATTGGAATCGTGAGCGCCGTCGTCATGGCCTCGCCGAAAGTGCTCCCGAGCATCATAGACATCTATAAGTTCCCGATCATTCTCATGGTTTCGCTGGTCGCCGCTCTGCTGGGAACCTATCTGACCAAACCGGACGAGGAAGCGGTGCTGAAGGAATTCTATCGCCGCGTGCGGCCGTGGGGTTTCTGGGGACCGATCCATGCGAAAGTCGTGCAGGAAGACCCGGGTTTTCAACGGAACAAGGATTTCTTCCGCGACATGTTCAACATCATGGTTGGCACGATCTGGCAATCCTGCTTCATCCTGCTCGCGATGTATCTGGTAACGCGCAATTTCCAGAAAGCCCTGATCACCGCGGTCGTCCTGGCCATTACCTTTGTCATTTTGAAGTTCAACTGGTACGACAAACTCCCGGCGCCCTCGCCTGACCCGGTTCCTGAACCTCAGAGCCAGCCCGGTGCCGTCGCCTCCGCCGCACGATAATTCCACCGCAGGAACCATTTCATTATGCGTTACGGACACTTTGACGACCAAAATCGCGAATACGTCATCACCCGCCCCGACACTCCGCTGCCCTGGATCAACTATCTTGGTTGCGAGGCGTACTTCGGTATTATCTCGAACACGGCCGGCGGTTATTCGTTCTACCGCGATGCCCGGCTGCGGCGGCTGACGCGCTATCGCTACAACAATGCCCCGTTTGATTTCGGCGGACGTTATCTTTACATCCGTGACAACGAAAGCGGCGAGTTCTGGTCGCCTTCCTGGCAACCGACCCGGACGAATCTGGACAAGTACGAATGCCGTCATGGCATGGGCTACACGATTATCGGGTCCAGTTATAACAGAATCGACGCGCACACCTGCTATTTCGTGCCGCTGGGCGAGACGCTCGAAATCTGGAAGTTCCGGGTGGCCAACCGCCGCGAAAAGCCGGCGAAGCTTTCCGTTTTCTCGAGTATCGAGTTCTGCCTGTGGGACGCGCAGGACGACGCTACGAATTTCCAGCGCAACTTCAGCACGGGCCAGGTCGAAGTTGTCAACGGCGTCATCTACCACAAGACCGAATATCGCGAGCGCCGCGACCACTTCGCTTACTTCGCGTGTTCGGAAAAACTGGCCGGCTTTGACACGCAGCGCGACGTTTTCCTGGGCGCTTATCGCAGTTGGGACAAACCCGTCGCGGTCGAGCGCGGCAGGTCCTTCAACTCCGTCGCGCACGGTTGGGCTCCCCACGGTTCGCACCACGTCAAAGTGACCCTCAAGCCGGGCGAAATAAGGGAAGTCATTTTCGTGCTGGGTTACCACGAGAATCCGGCGAGCCGGAAGTTCGACCCGCCGAATTCCCAGACCATCAACAAGAAGACCGTCAAGCCGGTCATCGCGAAGTATTTGAAGAGCAGGCATGCGTCGGCCGCGTTCGAGGCCCTGCGCCATTACTGGAGCGAGCTGCTGGACATCTATCAGGTGAAGTCGCCGGACCTTCACGCCAACCGGATGGTCAACATCTGGAACGCTTACCAGTGCATGGCCACCTTCAACATGTCGCGCTCGGCCTCGTTCTTTGAGTCGGGCATCGGCCGTGGCCTTGGCTTCCGCGATTCCAATCAGGACCTCCTTGGCTTCGTCCACATGGTCCCGGCCCGCGCGCGCGAACGCATCCTGGACATCGCGGCGACGCAACTGAGAACCGGCGGCGCGTTCCACCAGTATCAACCGCTCACCAAGCGTGGGAACAACGACATTGGCAGCGGGTTCAACGACGATCCGCACTGGCTGACACTGGGCGTGGCGGCGTACCTGAAGGAAACCGGCGACTGGGGCATCCTGGAGGAGCCAGTCCAGTTTGAGAATGAGCCCGGCTCTGAGCAGCCGCTTTACGAGCACCTGCGCCGCAGTTTTAACTACACGCGGGAACGCCTCGGCCCGCATGGGCTGCCGCTGATCGGCCGAGCCGACTGGAACGATTGCCTGAACCTCAATTGCTTCTCCGACACGCCGGGCCAGTCTTTCCAGACCACCACGAACAAAGACGGCAAGGTGGCCGAGTCCGTTTTTATTGCCGGCCTGTTTGTGCTCGCGGGGAAGGAACTGGCTGCCATCGCCCGGAAGCTTGGCCGGAAGAAAGAGGCCGAGTGGTTCCTGGCCGAAACCGCCAGGATGGAGAAAGTCGTCCACAAACACGGCTGGGACGGCGCGTGGTTCGTGCGGGCGTATGACGACTTCGGCAAACCGATCGGCTCGAAAGTCTGCAAGGAAGGCAAGATTTTCATCGAATCGCAAGGCATGTGCGTCATGGCCGGCATTGGCTTGAAAGACGGCAGGGCGAAGCGGGCGCTGGACTCGGTGAACCGGCGCCTGGCCACCCAATATGGCATTGTGCTCCAGCAACCGGCCTTCTCGAAGTACTACATCCATATGGGTGAGATCTCCTCCTACCCTCCGGGTTACAAGGAGAACGCCGGCATTTTCTGCCACAACAACCCGTGGATCATCATTGCCGAGACAATGATCGGCCGCGGGGACCGGGCTTTCGATTATTACACCCGCATCAACCCATCGACCCGCGAGAACATCGGTGAGTTGTACCGGTGCGAGCCTTATGTCTTTGCGCAGATGATCGCCGGCAAGGACGCCCCGACGCACGGGGAAGCCAAGAACTCCTGGCTTACCGGCACGGCGGCGTGGACCTACTTCACCATCACCCAATGGATCCTGGGGATTCGCACCGATTATGACGGCCTGCGGGTGGCCCCCTGTATTCCCAAAGGCTGGAGCGGCTTTACCGTGCAGAGAAGATTCAGGAACGCCCTCTACCGAATCACTGTGAAAAATTCCCGGCACGTGTCACAGGGAACCAGGGAGATTCTTGTCGATGGCAAGAAGCTCGGCGGGGATGTCCTGCCGGTTTTCGCTGACGGGAAAACCCATGATGTGACGGTGGTCATGGGATGATGCCAGGAAACCTTTAGCTTCAGTTGAAACCACAGATGGACACAGATGGACACCAGTGACAAGTGACTGTGGATATCGAAGAGGTCATCCGACGGGTGAAGGATTTTCCCCGCCAAAATCTGTGTCGATCTGTGTCGATCTGCGGCTTCCGTTCTTCGCTTCAAATCCGACCATGGCATTTGCGTTCAAACCCATCTTGCAATAGAAAAGGAATTCACCAGTCATGAAATGTGTTTCTTTCGGCCCGTGGACGACGAGGCTGTTCTCCGTCATCGGTTTAAGCTCTCTGTTGGCGTCCTGTCAGATTAAACCTTCCACGCCTGGAGAGGCGCAGGTCAAACCAACGCTGTCCCCGGCTCAACGCGTTCAAAACGGTGTGCAATGGAGCACCGGCGTCCTGAACGTGAAGGTGCAGTTCTATGCGGACGACACCGTTCGGGTCGTCAAGTGGCTGCCCCATGGAACATCCGGGAAGGCAAGCCTGGTTGTGGTGCAAAGAGAAGTGCCGGATTTGAACATCCATTTCCAGGAGAACGCCGAAACGATCACTCTGGGTTCCGGGAAAATCACGGTGCGTTTGTCCAAAAGCGACGGAGCGATTCAATATTTGGCGGGCGATGACAGGAGCATTCTCAGGGAGCAGGGCAAGGCAATGATTACTCCGGCCCGGGTCCCGCGTGAAGAGAAGGCCTTCAGTATCCAGCAGGGTTTTAAACTGACGGCCGATGAAGGCATCTATGGCCTGGGGCAACACCAATCCGGTTACATGAATTATCGCGGTCGGACGGTCAAGCTGGTGCAGGCCAACACCGAGGCGGTCACCCCATTCCTGATTTCAACCGCGGGCTATGGGATACTTTGGGATAATTATTCCAAGACTATTTTCAGCGATGAGAATGGCGGAACGTCGCTCTGGTCCGAGGTGGGCGACAATATTGACTACTATTTCATCTACGGCCAAAACATGGATAGCGTCATTGCCGGATACCGCGGTCTGACGGGCCAAGCCCCGATGTACGGCAGATGGGCCTACGGCTACTGGCAGAGCAAGGAGCATTATGCCACTCGGGACGAGCTGTTAGGGATCGCGCGGGAGTACCGCGAACGCCGGATACCCATCGACAACATCATCCAGGATTGGAACTACTGGGGTGGCAACCGAAACTGGGGCAGCATGTTTTTTGACGAAACGAAGTATCCGAACCCGAAGGAAATGATCGATATTCTGCACCAGCAGAACTTTCACATCATCATTTCCATCTGGGCGGGACTGGGACCCGATACGCAGATTTACCGGGACATGGAACAGCGGGGTTACCTGTATTCGCCTGTGGGTTGGGCCGGGTTCAGGTATTACGACGCCTACAATCCGGCGGCGAACGACTTGTACTGGCGCTATGCCAGCCAAGGCCTGTTTTCCAAGGGAATTGACGGATGGTGGATGGATTCGACCGAGCCTGACATCGTCAATGCGCTGACCAAGGAAGGGGAAGAGTATGAAATGAAACGGGTGGAAAACAACCACCTTGGTTCGTTTGCCAGATATCTCAATCCCTATTCGCTTCTGATCACCGAATCCGTCTATAAGAACCAACGGAAAGAGACCGATCAGAAGCGCGTTTATATTCTTACCCGGTCCACGTTTGCCGGCCAGCAGCGGGCCGCGGCTACAACCTGGTCGGGCGACATCGGCGCAAACTGGGGTGTCTATAAGAGACAAATTTCAGCCGGCCTGAATCACTGTATGTCCGGGATCCCGTACTGGACGTTTGATATTGGCGCTTTTGTCATTGGATCCTACGAGGGCGTTTTCTCCAACGGCGGCAAGGATCCCGCCTACCAGGAACTGTACACCCGCATGTTTGAATTGGGCGCCTTTTGTCCCATCTTCCGCGCGCACGGTTCGGAGACCCCACGTGAAATCTGGCAGTTCGGCGAGTTCAGCGACGTCCTGCTGAAATTTGACACCCTGCGATATCGGCTGTTGCCCTACATCTATTCGCTGGCCTGGCGGGTCACCGACGATGGCTATACGATCATGCGCGGGCTGCCGATGGATTTTGCGTATGACAGAAAGACTTACTCCATTGATGACCAGTTCATGTTCGGCCCCGCCATCCTGGCCTGTCCGGTTACGGAGTATATGCTCCATCGGCCGCCGGAGAACAGCGTGCTCATAACGCCTGAACACTTCCGGACGAAGGACGGCAAGCCGGGCCTGACGGCCAGGTATTATAAGGACGCGGAATTCAAAACTTTGTGTCATGAGCAGGTGGAGCCCGACATCAATCTGTTTTGGTACACCGGCTGGCCGGATTACGTTACCGATCCCAGATTCTCCATGCGTTGGGAAGGCAAACTGATTCCGACGCAAACCGGGCAACATCGATTCCACATGAAAAGCTTTGGACCCAAACGGGTTTTTCTGGACGGGAAGGAACTGCCGAACAACTACACTTCTGTGGAAGCCTACACCGTCCCGGTCGAACTCGAGGCCGGGAGGGAGTACGACTTTGCCTGTGAGACTGCCAATTCAACCCTGGGCGCTTTCCGGGCCCAGCTCTTCTGGAAGACTCCGGAAATTCACGCCCGGGAGAAATTGGTCGAGCCGAGACCGAGCACCAGACCGGTTTACCTGCCGGCCCAATGTCAATGGATCGACTTTTGGACCGGACAGACGATTGGCGGCGGGCAGACGATTGAGGCGGATGCGCCCATCGACAGGATTCCCCTCCTGGTCAGGGCGGGTTCGATCGTTCCGATGGGTCCATTTGTTCAATACGCCGCGGAAAAGCCGGCTGATCCCATCGAGTTGCGGATTTACCCGGGAGCGGATGGGAGTTTCACGTTGTATGAAGACGAGAATGACAATTACAACTATGAGAAGGGAGTCTATTCAACCATTGCGTTTCACTGGGATGACGCCAATCGCCGGCTAACCATTGGTGACAGAAAGGGATCGTTTCCGGGCATGCTGAAGGAACGCAGTTTCAACATCGTGGTCGTGGGAAAAGACCATGGAACGGGGATAGAAACCACCGGCACCCCGGATAAGGTCATTTCCTATCAGGGTGAACGGCAGGTGGTTCAACTGTAACGCGTTGCTCCGGAGTCTCGAGTCGGAAGACGGGATTAAGCCGAGACCTCTGCCCGCCGCTTTTCCTGTGGTTTGAGGCTTTTGTGTTGGAGAGGTAATTCCAGGATAAAAGTGGCCCCTTTGCCAATGCCATCGCTTTGAGCGGTCAGCGATCCGCCCAGCTCTTTTGCGGCCAGCGCCGCGCTGTGCAGCCCGAATCCATGCCCGTCTTTCCGGGTCGTAAACCCGTGCGAGAAAATCCGCGTGAGATTCTCCGGTGAAATTCCGATGCCATTGTCGGCGATTTCGATCACCACACAGATCCCGTCGCGCCGCTTGATCCGCACAACGACGATTTTGTCCGGTTGGCTGCCTTCGTCGCAGGCGTACTTGGCATTCTGGAAGACGTTGATCAGAATCTGCAGCACTTTGTGACGATCCAGGATCAGGGCTGGAACCGCTTCGTATTCGCGCATGACCTTGACTGAGTGCCGTTGATAAGCGCCGGAATGCATTTTCAGGGCCACCTCCACCAGAGCGGGAATCTCCACCTTTTCTTCCGTGCCCGAGACTTTCGCGTAATTCTGCTGCATCGCCACGATGTCTTTGATGTGTTCCACGTTCTGGTTCAGGCTGCTGAGTTCGTTCAGCATTTCGCCTTGTTCGTTCTTCAGATGCTGGGAGAGTTCCTGGAGATACGCGGGCAGGCGGCTTCCCTTTTCGTCGGCGGTGAGGAACCGGCCCAGGTCGGAGGTATGGTCGTGGATCAGTTGCACCGCTTTCGATAGATTCGCCAGGCGCATTTTTTGCAGCCGTTCGGAGATGAGGGTCGTGGAGACATTGACGCTGTTCAGGACATTGCCCACGTTATGCAACACGCTGGAGGCCACTTCGGCTTGGCCGGCCAGGCGGGAGGCGTCGACGAGTTGATTATGGACCCGCTCGACCTCCGATTCCATGCGTTTTCGTTCCTCGATTTCGTTCTTCAGCCACGCGTTGCTTGTGGCCAGTTCAGTCGTGCGTTCCTTGACTTTCGCTTCGAGCAGATCATGCGCCTCCTGCAGTTTTCTTTGTTTCCAGCGCACCCGGCCCATCCTCCAGGCGTAGATTCCGAGCAAAAGGACCACAGCGGATGCGCCCATGGACACGGTGAACCAAGCGGTCTCGTAGAAGTGGGGCAGCAGCTCGATGGCGAAACCGGCCTCCGTGTCGCCCCACATGCCATCCTTATTGCAGGCCCGGACGTGAAAACGATACCTGTCCGGTTTGAGGTTGGTATAGAAAGCCGAGCGTCGCGTCCCGGCCTGCACCCAGTCCTTGTCGTAGCCGTCGAGCTTGTAGCGGTATTCAATTTTCTGCGGGGCGATATAACTCAATCCTGCATAATAGAATTCCAGTTCTCCTTTCCCGGGGCGAACGACCGCGTTGCTGGCAAGGTTCAGTTCCCGGCCGTTGGCGCGCACTGTGTGAATGTGGACTGGCGGCGGCACTGGGTTGGCGGCGATGTTCGTGGGATCAATCATTACGACGCCCTGCGCGGTCGGAAACCAAATCCGCCCGTCGCGGGTTTTGCAGCCGGACGGCTCCTGCTGATTGCGTTCAAACGATTTGACATCCTCAAGTCCGTCGTAAGCGTCACCTTTGACATGATCGGTTTTGCCGTCGGCAAACTCGTTCAGGCTTTGGCGGCTGATGCGGAAGAAGCCCCGGCCGCAGGCCGCCCACAGAGATCCGTGATCGTCAGGCACCAGGCTGCAGATGATATTGTCGAACAAGCCATTCTCCCGGTTGATGTTTCGCACCCGCCCGCCTTTGATCCGGGCGATGCCGGTTTCCAGGCCCACCCAAATCACGTGATCGGGGTCTTCGCAGATGCAGATGGCCTTGGAATCCGCCAGCCCTTCTTGTTTTGTCCAGAGGGTGGCGGCCCCATTTTTGAAGCGAAGCACGCCATCGCTGGTTGCGGCCCAGATCGAGCCGTCGTCGCCGTTGATCATGTTGAAAACCCAGCCGAACGTGGGTTTCATGTCATTGGTGAACTCATAAGGAACAAAAAAGTTTGTCCCGACCCGGTACAAGTCGCCCCCTATGGCCGCGACGACGCTTTTGGCATCCTCAGCCATGGCGGACGGCCACGATTGATTGGGATAGCGCGCCACCACCTTGCCGCCGGATAATATTTCCACGTCCAACGATCCGTTGATCAGGTAGAGATCGCCGTTCCTGGCCTCGTAAACGTTTTTGACATACGGGTTACTCAGTCCGGCATCGGTGGAATAGTAGCCGATGTATTTGTTGAAATAGCTGCCGGTGAAGTTGGTGAAGTAGTTGGGGGGGCTGCTCAGAGAATGGCAGTAAGCATTTTCATCGAAATGAGCCAGCCCAGCGCTGGACGACACGTAAAGCCCTCCGTTGCGGGAAGGAGCGACGGCCGTATTCACATCGGCGGTCAGCCCCTCGGTCTTGCCAAAGGTGGGAATCTTCACATCGCTTAACTGGGACAATCCGTTGCGTGTGCCTATCCAGAGGCTGCCCTCCCGGTCTTCGGTGATGGAGAACACGAAATCGTCTGCCAGTCCATCGGTCTGCCGCAACTGCATAGTTGAGCCGTTCCGATAGCGTACGAGGCCGCCGCCGCTCGTGCCGACCCATACCACACCGTGGTGATCGACGAAGAGGGCGTGAGTCTCGTACCAGGGGTAAGGAAGGGCAATCCTCTGGAATTTCGAGTTGTAGCAGAACAATCCCAGTTCCGTTCCGACCCAGAGGTTCCCCTCCTTGTCCACGACCAGCGAACGAATGATTCGCTGATCCAGGGCGTCGTCCTGAAACTTGTTGAGCGTCCCCTTCTGCCAGTAATACAGACCGAATTTGGTTGTTCCCAGCCAAACGCGGCCTTTCGAATCCTCGTGGATTGAAGGGATGTCATAGCGGTCGAGGATGGGAAGCTGTTCGTAGGTGTTTCCCTTGATGAGGGAACCCGACTGTGTTTCTGCAGCCACCCAAATGCTTCCGTCGGCGGATTCCAGAACCGCATGCACGTTCTGGCTCACTCCGCCCCACGCCTCTTTGGCCTTGGATAGGACTTCCTTTCCATCGCAGAAGGCAAAGGAACCTCGTTCCAGGCTGAGCCACAGTCCTCCACGTTTGGAGCTGAACAGGCTGGTGACGATGCTGCTCCGGAGTTGAGGCTGATGACGGGTATCGAGCAGCTTGAATTCGCTTCCATCAAAGCGCACCAGACCGACGGCTGTGCCCAACCAGAGATAGCCGTCTTCGGTTTGGGCGACGGCGTTGACGCCGTTGGCCGGCAGACCGTTTTGGCGGCGCCAGGTCTGGCAATTGTATTGGAAAATGCTTCGGGTCGGATCCAGAGCCGAGACCTGAAAAGTGACCAGGGTTGAAAGGAGCAACAAGCCCTTCCAAGGAGTGTTCCGTCGCATTTTAGGGCACATAATCGGGCTCTTCAAGATCATGCGTCACACCGGTTTATCGGCGCATTCCGGCCCGGCTTGAACTCGCGTCTTCCACAGACCGCGGTAATGTGACTTTGGCAGAGTATTTGACGCGCCCGGACGGACGATGGGGAGCACGAGAAGTGCCAGTTTCTGGCGTAAGTTGTTACACCTGCCCAGGAAACGAATATTGACGACCAACGCTCGCTGATGGAGGAGATTCTCTCGGTTCCACCTGGAGAAATGATGGGGCAGCGCGCCGAATGGACCTCCGGGGCCAAAAAGGAATGCCCCACCCGTTGACAGAATTGCCTCAGATCCAGCCCCGGATAATCGTCAAACCCGGACATTTTGGCTGCCGCAGTGCTGTCTGGGTTGCCGTTTGCACAATGGCGAGCCGTTCAATTGCGGAAAAACCGGGCGGCGAGCCAGTTGGCGGCGGCGCCAAAGAGCAACAACACGGCAATCGGTTTCAGCACCGCGCCAAGCCCGCTCCCAAAACTGATCAGTTGATGCAGAGCCTCCAGCGCCCAACCGGTCGGCAGGCAGAGAGCGACGAGTTTGAGCCAGGGCGGCCCGACTTCCAGGGGCCACCAGCAGCCGCCCAGCGCCGCCATGATCAAAGAGGCCAGCACACAGACTCCGGCGACGCGGTCTTCGGCGGCAAGCAAGGATCCCGCCAGAATACCCAGCGAGCCGGCCACCCACGCGAACACCAGCAGGGTCAGCGTCACGCCCGGCAGGTTCGCGCCCAGGTTGACGTGGAACACAAACCTGCCCACGGCAAGAAAAAACAGAATCTGGACGGAACCCAGGAGCATCAGCCCGTAAACCTTGCCCATGACCAGTTCATTGCGCGTCACCGGACAAACCATGAGCCGCTTGATCACGCCGTTGCGCCGCTCCGCAGCGACGGTCGCGCCGCCGAAAAGGAGCAGGTTCATCATCAGATACATGACCAGGTTGCCAGGGAGCGAAAAATTGAATCCGGAAGGCACCGGTTTCCGCCCCGCGAACCGCGCCTTCAGGTTTACCGGATCCGGCTCGGCCATGACCTCGCGGAGTTTATGCTCGTCGAGCCCGGCCGGAGGGTTCGTCCGGGTGACGGCCTCGAGGATGTGACCGTTCATCGCGATCAGCGCCCGCACGAGCCGCATTTCAATGATGGCCGCGTCGGCTTCGGCGGAATCCTGGCGCCTGAAGAACTGCACGCGGGCTTGTTCCCGCTGCAGCACCTTGCCCGTGAAATCAGCGGGGATGCGGATGCCGCGCGCGGCAGTTTCACGGTTTGTCGGATCCATGAGCCAAAGGCCCTGCGCGCCCAGTTCCTCCAGGAAAAGCCGCCCCAGGAAGTTTGTGTCCAGATTCTCCACCAGCACCTCAGGTTTGCGGTTGGCGGGATCGCCCGGACCGCGGTTGGCGAAACCCATGAAATAGACGAATGCGAGCGGCATGACGAACAGCCACACATAGGCGCTCCGATGCTTGAGGAACAGGCGCAGGTCGTTGTGGCCGATGTCGAGGATGCATTTCATGCGCGCAAGCCGGTTTTGAATCGTCGCCGGAACAAGAAGGCCGCGAGAGCGATCAGCACGGCGCTCAGGACCGCGAACCGGAGCGCGACGAGCGCCCAGTGGATGTTCGCGCCGCCGGATTGGAGGCTTCGCACCGTCTCCGCAAACCAGTAGGTTGGCAAGAGCGGACTGACGTGCTCGCGCAGGAACGCCGGGAGTTGCCGCGGGGGAAAGGCACAACCGCCCGCCAGGCCGAGCGCCATCCCTGCAATCGTGTTGAAGACCGAGGCGCGGCGCTCGTCCGGCACCAGCGCCACCAGGAACGCCATGAAGCCCGCCGCAAAGCAGACATAACCAACCATCAGCGTCACCAGCGCGATCGGTTGTTGCCAGTGGATCCGGAAAACCAGAGCGCCGCCGCCGAGCAGCACCGCGCTGCACAACAACAGCAGCACCACCGCGAACACCACCTTGCCGGCCACAAACGGGAACAGGCGCCGGTTTAAAGTCTGATAACGCTCGAAGGTGTGCAGCCTCAGTTCGCAGTGCAAATCGTTCATGGCGTTGCTGGCCAGAAACAGCAAGAACATTCCCGCCATCCCCACCAGCAAATAGGCGAACAGGTTGAACGCCGGCCCGCTTTTCGCCACGCCGGCGCGCACTTCCTTTTCATAGCCGACGAGCGGCGGATTGACATACTGCCTCACCGTCTGAAGCCGGTCGCCCGCCCGCACGATCAAAGCCGAGACTCTGCGGTAGTCCGTCTGCCCTTCAAACACCGCCTGCCAATCCGGGAATTCGGACCGGAAGTTCCGCTCAAGAGCATTGAGAGCCGTCACGACGGCGCCGAGCAACTCTTCGAGGACTGCGGGGTGGATGGATTGCGCGGGATTCTTGATCAGCTCCAGGCTCACGCCGTCGCGGCCGGCGAGATAGTCGCGCGTAAAATGCTCCGGAATGACAAGGACGGCACTGATTTTATTTTCGGTGATCTCCCGCAGCGCCGCCTCGCGATCCAGGAACTCCGGGTCCAGATATTTGCCGCCCTCCCGTTGGTTCGCCGCCCCGCGCAGGAAGCCGGTCAGCAGTGTCTTGTCCTCGTCGACGACGGCGAAGCGGATGCGGCCCATCGCGCCGCCGTCGGACCCGCCCGCGAAGACCAGGCCGATGAGCGCGGTGATGCACAGCGGGATCACGAGGTTGATGAGCCATGGCAGTGGGTTCCGCCGCGCCCGGCGCAGGTCTTTGGCGAGCAGGACGCGCAACATGGCTATTCCCGCAGGTCGCGGCCGGTGAGCTGAAGGAAGACGTCGTTTAGAGAGGGACGTTTGAGGGTGACGTTCTCCACGCGCACCGGGAGGCCGAGCAGCTCTTTGAGGCACTCGGAGGGATCGCGTGTTCCCGCGGCCGCGACAACGAGCTGCCGCTCCGTCTTCTGAATGACGCGGAAGTGCTGATGAAAACCCGCCCACCCGTCCGGCGAGGAATCTTTGAAATCCGCTTCGAGCACAAACACACGGTCGCCGCCGAGCCGCTCCTGCAATTCCTTCAACGTGCCCTCGGCCAGCAGCCGGCCGTGGTCAATAATGCCGATGCGCTGACACAGCGTCTCGGCTTCCTCGAGGTAATGAGTCGTGTAAAGGATGGCGGTTCCCGACGTGCGCAGCCCGCCGATGAATTCGAGGATGTTCAGCCTGCCCTGTGGATCGATCCCAACCGTCGGTTCGTCAAGCAGCAGCAGTTGGGGCCGGTGCAACAGTGCGCATCCGAGATTGATGCGGCGCTTCATCCCGCCGGAGTAGGTCTTCACGGCGTCTTTGGCGCGGTCGGTGAGCGAGAGCGCCTCGAGCAGTTCGGCCGCGCGCGCCCCGACATCAGACGAACTCAAACCCGCCATGCGGCCCCAGAATTCGAGGTTCTCGCGCCCCGTCAACTCTTCGTAAATCGCCAGCTCCTGCGGCACGACCCCCATCATGCGCTTGGCTCGTTGCGGGTCGGACCAGAAAGGCGCGCCTCCCACAAAGACTTCGCCGGCATCGGGTTTGAGCAGGCCGGAAATCATCGAAATGGTGGTCGTCTTGCCGGCGCCGTTGGGCCCGAGCAGGCCGTAGATTTCGCCAGGCCGCACCTCGAAGCTGATGGCGTCCACGGCACGAATTGCGCCAAAGGCCTTGAACAGTGTTTGAACTTTCAGCAAGCCCACGGCCGAAATAATAGTTGCGTCGAGCAACGGGGAAAGGACTTATTTCGGGCAAACGGGCAGTTCCAGGGTGAAGGTGGCGCCCCGGCCCAGCCCCTGGCTTTGAACGGTGACCGAGCCGCCCATCTCCCTGGCCGCCAGCGCCGCGCTGTGCAAGCCGAATCCATGCCCGTTCTTGCGCGTCGTGAACCCATGCGAGAATATCCGCGTCAGATTCTCCGGGGCGATGCCGATGCCGTTGTCGGCAATCTCGATGCTGACCCGCTCCTGGCCGCGGCGCTGGAGTCGCACCCGGACGGTTTTGTCGGGCTGGCCGCCTTCGGCGCAGGCGTACTTGGCGTTTTGGAGGATATTGATCAGGATTTGGAGGACCTTGTGGCGGTCGGCCAGGATGGGCGGCACGTCTTGGAATTCGCGCACCACGTTGACGGCGTGGCGCAGATAGGCGGCCGAATGCATTTTGAGGGCGCTCTCGACCAGTTCGGAGACGGCGACCTTTTCGGTGAGGCCTGAGACCTTGGCATAGCTTTGTTGCATGGCCACGATTCCCTTGATGTGCTCCACGTTGTCGGCCAGATCCTTGAGTTCGGTCAACAGTTCATTCTGCTCGCGGCCCAGGTGCTGGGCCAGTTTTTCCAGGTAGTGCGGCAGTTTGCGTCCTTTGTCGTCGGCGCAGAGGAAGGGGCCCAGGTCGGCGGCGTGCTCTTTCATCAGTTGGGCCGCTTTGGCCAGGTTGGAGATTTGGAGGTTGCGCAGGCGGTCGGAGACGACGGTGGTGGAGACATTGACGCTGTTGAGGACGTTGCCGACGTTATGCAGGACGCTGGAGGCGACCTCGGCCTGGCCGGCCTGGCGGGAGGCATCGAGCAACTGCCGGTGAATGCGTTCGACCTCGATCTCCATGCGTTTGCGCTCTTCAATTTCCTTTTCCAGGGTGGCCTTTTGTCCCTCCAGCTCCGTCTGGGCCTTGAGGCGCTGCTGGACTTCGGTGACCAGGGAAGCGGTTCTTTCGGCGACTTTGGTTTCGAGCAGGTCGCGGGCCTGCTGCAGGGCCAGTTGTTTGCGGCGCAGTTGAGCGACTCTCCACCGGTAAATCCCCCCCAGAAGGGCGCCGGCCGAAATGCCGCACAGGGCATAGAACCAAGCCGTTTGATAGTAGTGTGGGCGCAACTCGACGGCGAAGCGGGCGCCGGTTGTGTTCCAGAGGCCGTCCTCGTTGCAAGCCTGAACCTGGAATTCATATTTGCCCGGTTTCAAGTTGGTGTAGAAAGCCGCGCGCCGCGCGCCGGCGTCAACCCAATCTCTATCGTAGCCGGTCAGTTTGTAGCGGTAGTGGATTTTGAGCGGGGCGATGAAGCTCAGTCCGGCGTAATGAAATTCCAGATCGGTGATTCCGGGACGCAGGACGGCCTGGGTGTTGCTGTTGAGTTCGCGTCCGTTGGCGCGCACACTTTGCATATGCACCCGTGGCGGGACGGGGTTGGCGGTCATGTTGGTCGGATCGATCATCACGATGCCTTGCGCAGTGGGAAACCAAATCCGCCCATCCGGAGTTTTGCAGCCGGATGGCTGTTGCTGATATTTTTCAGAACTCTTGACCGCGTCCAGGCCGCTGAAGCCTGTGCAAACAACCCGCTTCGTTCTCCGATCGGCGAAATCATTCAGACTCTTCCGGCTGACGCGGAAGAAACCCCGGCTTGAGTCCGCCCAGAGATTTCCATAATCGTCGGGGACGATAGCGTTGATGATGTTGTCGAACAAACCATTGTCCTGAGTGATGACTCGGATCCGACCGTCTTTGAGCCTGGCCAGGCCGGTTTCCAGCCCCGCCCAGACGACCCCGTCGTTATCCTGGCAAATCCACCTGACCTTCGAGCTGGCAACTCCGCTTTTCTGCCTCCACAACTTCCACAACTCGAATTTTCCCTCCTTCAACTTGCAGATGCCCTCATCGCCGGCGATCCAAATCGCCCCGTCCTTTCCCGTGGCCATGTTGAAGATCCAATTCAATGGCGGCTTCTGGTTTTGGGCGAACACATAAGGAACGAAGTAATTCGTCCCTACCCTGAACAGTTCTCCGCCAATCGAGACAATGACGCTGATTGAGTCCTCCGCCATCGCCGTCGGCCAGGTCTTATTGGGATACGTCGCCACGATCTTCCCCCTGGAAAACACCTGGATGTCCATCGCACCATTGATCAAATACAGATCTCCGTTGCTGGCCTCGAACACTCCATTGACATAGGAGTTCCTGAGGCCAACCTCCGCCGAATAGGAATGAGCAACTCCGTCGAAATACGTGAACCCCGAGTCTGTGGCCAGCCACAAACCGCCCTTTCGCGAGGCGCAAACAGCCACGTATATGTCGCCGGCGAGTCCGTCGCTCTTTCCGAACGTTGGAATCTTGACGTCGCTGATCTGGCTCAGCCCGTTGCGCGTTCCCACCCACAGGTTGCCTTCCTCATCCTCCGCCAGGGCAGTCACAAAATTGTCGGCCAGGCCATTGGTTTCCTGGAGGTATCTCGTTGTTCCATTCAGATAATGCACCAGGCCGGCTCCGCTGGTGCCAGCCCATAACGTTCCTTCGCGGTCCACCAGCAAGGCGCGGGTCGGATGCCAGGGATAAGGAAACGGCTTCCGTTGCAGATTTGAACCGTAACACAACAGCCCCCAGTCCGTCCCAATCCAGATTTGGCCCTGCTTGTCTTCGACGAACGCGCGTACCGTCAACCCATCAAAAACAGCGTCGTGAAATTTCGTCAGCACATTCTTTTGCCAGTAATACACCCCCCGTCGGGCGGTCCCCAGCCAGACACGTCCTCGAGAATCCTGGTACATGGCGGTAACATCATAACGACCGGTTCCGGGTGCTATCGCGAGAACGGTCTCGAAAGTGTTGGTCCGGGTCACTCGGCCAGCCAGGATTTCCGCCGCCACCCAAAGGTCACCCTCGCTGACTTCCAGGATCGAGTGCACGTCCAGATTCATGCCTACGTAATCATCCCTGCCCCGAAGCGAAATAGTCTTCTCGTCGCAATACCCGAAGGAGCCGCGCTCCATGCCGAACCATAAACCGCCACGCTTCGAGTTGGACAAGCTGGTGATGATCGTGCTCCGCACCTTGGAATTCTGACTCATGTCGAAGAGCTTGAACTCGCTGCCGTCGAAGCGCACCAGACCTACAGAGGTGCCCAGCCAGAGATAGCCGTCTTTCGTTTGCCGGATGGCGTACACGCCGTTGGCGGGAAGACCGTTCTGACGGGACCACGAGCGGCAGTTGTACTGGTATAGGCTTCGGGCCGGATCCAGGGCGCACACATGGCAGGAAATCAGAATGGATTGGATAATGGAACTCCACCAGAGTGGGTTCCATTGCCGCGTGCGCCTGTGGATCGATGCGTTCAAATTGACACGTTCGCAAGGCGTAATCGGCAGAAAACACGCTGCGCTGAAGCGTGTTTTGACAGCAAAAGCCGCTCCTCCCGCCTTGGCGGGATGGAGAGGCTTTGAACTGGAGGGCACTGCTTTGTCGGTGCCCTGATTCATCCTTGTTTGGGCATTGACTTCCGCCAGCGTGAGGTCGTCGGCGCCGAAGCTGATCCCGCAAGGCGCGATGGCAGTCTGGGCGATCTCGTTCTGCTCCTGCCAGCGATGGGTCGTCTCGGGGCCGCAGGGCTTGCTCCCGCAGCGGCGGGATATCCGGCCATGATCCTGCGCCTGCCGGCAGCCACTCTGACCTCCGCTGCGTCAGACGCAGCTCGGGATCGCCGCCGGCTCACTCGACCTTGATCTTCTCGCCCTTTGCTCTGCCGCCTGTGGCTTGCTGGATTCGGGTGTCCAGGATCGTCCGAAGTCCCTTCAGGATTTCGACCCGCGCTGAATCGAAATGCCGGCGTGCCTCCTCCGGTGGTCCCAGGCGCCGCAAGAATTCCGTCATTGCCGGGCCCAGTCCATGACACAGGCAAATGCTGCAAGGTTCTTGCTTTTGAGTGTTTGCTGTTTTTGTTTTCTTTCCGTTCATATCGCCTCCTCCAATTCCACCACCAGCGTTCCGCCGTCGAGCCGGGCCCGCACCGGCGACAACTCCGACATCGAGGTGGGCAAGCCGATGTGTCGTCGAACCGATCCCACCTCGATCACCAGCTCTCCGCCCTTTTTGAACAAGCCCACCTCGCCTTTGGCCGCGAATGGAGCCTGCAGCCTCACTTCGTAGCGCCCGTCAGCCTTGTGGAAGGCATAGGGCCGCTCGGTCCGCGTTACCGCCGCAGGATCCTCATCGCGCCCGAACATGGACCGAGCCAGGGCCTTGATGCGGTCGAAGCCCAGAACTTCGTGGGGAAAGAGCGCCACTCGCCGCACCGGCACCGGCGCAAAGTAGGACTCCACTTCCTTCAGGAACCGCTCCTGCGTTGCCCGCCATTCGCGGAAGAACTCGTCCTTGACGTCGTCGGGCAGCACTCGATTAACGATGAGCTGGTCCACCGTCAGACCGTGCAACGAGAAGTAAACGAAGGCCCGTTGGGTCTCACGCACGACCATCTTCTCGGCGTTGGTCACCAGCCGGACACTTGTGACCGCCGGATCCTCCATCAACTCGTCGATGCCATCGATCTTGCCGAACAGCTCTTTCACGTTCGCGAAATAACTGTCCGGCGGAAGTTCGAAGGGCGCCACCCGGTTGGCCACCGGGCGCACCGCTTTCAGGATGCCCCGTTGTATGGGAAACACATGCTGCATGTACCACTTCAGGGTGGTGGGCATGGACACGAACCGCAGGCTTTCCGCCGTGGGAGCGCAATCCAGCACGATCACGTCGTAGCGCCGCTCCCGGTGCCACTCGTTGACGTAGAGCAGCGCGCTCAGTTCTTCCATGCCCGGAAAGATGGCCATCTCCTCAGCCTCGACCTCGTTCAAGCCCGACGTCCGGAGCAACGAACTGATATAGGTCCAGATCTTCTGCCAGTGCCGCTTGATTTCCTTCTGGACATTGACCTCGTGAATCCAAAGCCGGTCGGCGATCCGGCAGGGGTCGGCCGTTTTCGCGTCGAAAAGCCCAGCCTCGAGATCAAATGAATCCGCCAGGGAATGTGCCGGGTCCACGCTCATCACCAGCGTGCGATAGCCCAGTTCCGCCAGCCGCACTCCGGTAGCGGCGGCCAGGCTCGTCTTGCCCACCCCCCCTTTGCCGCTGAAGAGGAGAATTCTCATGCTCGCAACACTATACTCACATTCCGGACGAGACGCCATAACTGCCCGGACAACCTGCCTTTGCCAGTGTTATTATTCTTTTTCTGAAACAGCAACTTTCCATTCGATCCCAAGCCTCTGCTCTCCGTTGCTTCCTGGTCAACTGCATGGCTCCGCTGACATGAATTGATGGGAACCATAGACCCTGCAGCTTGAAGTCCAACACTCTACTCAATAGGATCGGACACCGTGAAGCCGGTTCATTTGCTTTTGCTCATCGCCATGAACTGCCTGTGGGCGGCGACGCTGAGCACGTTCAAAGCGTTGGCACCCTGGCTGGATGGCGGCGGCATTGTGACGTGGCGTTACGGGCTGGCGTCCATTGCCTGCGCCCTGCTCTGGTTTTGGCTGCCCGGCGCGGCGCCGCGTGGCCGGGATTTGCTCAAATCGGTGTGGATCGGCGTCCTGGTGTTCTGTCTCGGCCCGCGGATGCAGACGGGCGGCGTCCAAATGGGCCAGGCGGGCGACGCGGCGATGCTGATGGCGCTTGAGCCGTTGCTTTGCGCCGTCGCCGCGGCGCTCGTGCTGCGGGAGCACATCGCACCACGACGCTGGCTGGGCTTTGCCTGCGGCATGTCAGGCGTGCTGCTGATCTCCAAAGTCTGGACGGCCGATTTCCACTGGCATCAGCTCGCCGCCAACGCTCTGGTCTTGGCGTCGTTCCTGGCCGAGGTCGCCTATTCAATCATCGGCAAACCGGTCCTTGAACGAGCCGGGCCGTTTAAGGTGATGGCGATCGCCTTGTTCGCCGGGACCGTTCTGAACCTGGCCTGGGATGGGCCGCGAATGGCCTTGCAAGCGGCCGCCTTGACCGCCTCGGCGTGGGGTCTGCTCCTGTATTTGTCGCTGGTGTGCACCGTGTTTGGTTACGGCCTGTGGCTCGTGATCATCCGCGAGACGCCGGTGAATGTCGCCGTCTTGACCGTTTTTATACAACCGGTGGCGGGACTCATCATCGCGATGATCTGGCTGCACGAAAAACCTCATTGGGGCCAGCTTTGGGGCATCATGGCCATCGTGGCCGGCCTGGCCGTGGGATTGTGGAGAAACGGGGAAAAGACCAGGCCATAAGGCTGGCAATTGATTGCCTGGCTTCCCGGAGAGCAAGGCAAACTTTGAAAACGACCGGACGCTGAAGTTGGCTTTTGATCTGGGCGCGATGAACCGAAAACAGGCTCTTGACCACTGAAACGGTCAGGCGCAGGTTCCCCGCATGAAGGCCGACGAGAGGCAATTCTCCCTCAACCACACGCGTGGTAGGGCGCGCAGTGCTCTGCGCGCCTGGGACGGTTCGACGGCGCGCAGAGGACTGCGCGCCCTGCCTTGCAGCCTGTCGAGCTTTCCATCGTGGTGTGAACCATTCGGGCTAGAGCCCGGACCCCTTTCTGAAGGAGCAACTCGCTGATGCGTAGCAACCGATTGCTTCAAGCCGCTTATGCCGTGGCTGCCGGGGCGTTGGCCCTGTGCACCACCCCGCTGCGGGGCGGTGATGTAATCGTCGTCGTGACCAAAGTGGATGACGGCGACGCCAAGCACGTCCAGAACGGCATCCATCAGGATGACAACTTCACACTGCTGCGGCAGGGTTCCATCGCTTTGACGGCGGTGGAGCCCGGTCGTCCGATGAAGATCGTTGTGGATCGAACCAGGACCTTCCAGACGATGTACGGCCATGGAGCGGCAATGACGGATTCGTCCGCCTGGGTGCTCATGAATCTGAAGCGGAACAACCCGCAGCTATACGAGTACACCATGAAGAAGCTGTTCTCGCCGACCGAAGGCGCGGGCTTGAGCTTCCTGCGGTTGCCCATGGGCGCCTCCGACTACACCGCCAGCCCCACTTACTACACCTACTGCGATGAGCGATCGCCGGATCTAAGCTGCTTTTCGATCGCTCACGACAAGCAGCACATCATTCCGGCGCTCAAGGAGGCGCTGCGGCTGAACCCCGAGATTCGGATTCTCGGCTCGCCGTGGAGTGCCCCGGCCTGGATGAAGACCAATGGCAAGCTGGTGGGAATCTCGGAGGCGGAAAAGGCCGCCGGCGTCACCTGCAAACTCAGGTCCGAATGCTTCGAGGCATATGCCGGCTACTTCGTGAAGTTCATCGAACAATACCGGGCGGCGGGCGTCGAGGTCTGGGGCGTCACGCTGCAGAACGAACCGCAGTTCGATTTCGCCGCCTACCCCTGCATGCGCATGGACGAGGACGATCAAATCAGGCTCGTCAGCCTCCTGGGTCCCAAACTGGCGGCCAATGGGCTCAAAACTAAAATCTTCGTCCACGACCACAATTGGGGATTGCATCCCGGCGACCGGAAGGTCATTCGCGGTGACGCCAAAATGGACCCCCTGGAGAGCGTGACAAAAATACTCTCGGACCCGACGGCAGGCAAATATATCGCCGGCAGCGCCTGGCATTGTTACTACGGTGACGCCGACCTCATGCGCAAGACCTACAACGCCCTCCATCAGAGGTTTCCCGACAAGGAAATCCTCTGTACCGAGCATGGTGGCTGGGGCAAGAACCGGCGCGGTTGGTGGGGTGATGTGGACTGGGGCATGGCCCACAGTTGGATGGGCGGTCCGCAGAACTGGTGCCAGGCGAGTGTGGAATGGAACCTCGCGCTCGACTGCAAGTTCGGGCCGACTCCGCGCCCCGATTCCGAGGCGGCGGGGTTGGTGGAGATTGAGACCGACACCTACGAGGAAGTGAAGTTCGAGCGTGAGTTCTATGCCATGGGCCAGATGTCCCGCGCCGCCCGGCCCGGCTCGAAACACATTGCGGCTTCCTTCAAAGGCGCCGACCCCGGCGGCATGGACATCGTCGCCTTCGCCCTGCCCAACGCCCGGACCTCGCTGGTCGTTTTCAACAAGAAGCAAACGGAACAGTCATTCCAGGTCGAGGCGGACGGCAAATTCTTCGATTACCTCGCACCCCGACACAGCATCGTCACGTTCGTGTGGTGAACTCCGACCTCTGACTTCCGGCTTCCGGCTCTGGACCCTCAACTTTCGACTCTCGACCGCCTTTTGAATCCGCCGCCGCAATTCACGAGACGCCGCCGCCTTACAAAAGCCGCGGGGGAAAGGAACCCCGTTTTGCCGGGGGAAATACAGAACGTAGCTGCTCATAAGAACTGACTCGTTCACGAACCAGTCTTGACGCTTGTCGCCAATCTTTCGCTTTGGCATTCTCCGCTTGATGGCTTCCTCGGCATACCAGGAGACTAAGGATTCGCTGCGGCTGTATGTGGCGGAAGGACAACGATGATGAATCCCCGCGACTGTATTTGTGAGTGTTGCATCGACGATCTGGTCCTAAAGCAGTGTCTTAAAGATAGCTCCACAATTTCCAGGTGTTTTTGGTGTCACTCGAAGCATGTTCGAGCACTTCCGATGGAGGAACTGGGTCACGACTTTCGGGAACTTGTGGAGTGGGCATACGACCCTGAGACCATGGGAGAACCCATAGATGAGCTGCTTTTCTCTGAGTGGAGGATATTCAGCCGAAGGCTTAAGAGACAGACCAGTGCGGTAAGGCGTGAACTGGTTCTTACGATCTTAAGAGCCGGTGTCCGGGCAAAGGAGTTGTGCCTGTATCCTGATTACGCCGGACGGTTTGTGTTGAAGCCGAGTCGTCTGGTAGAGAATTGGGTCAGCGAACTGGAACGTTTTCTGAGCGGCGAAGAGCCGAACGGAATCCATCCAGTCGTCGAGCGCGGCACACAGTGTGACGGCACCGTTCTTCCGGCAGTGGAGCCGGATTTGCCCTCTGGGTTTGAAGTGGTTCTTGAGGATTTGTCCTGCATCTTACCCGAAGGCGGCACATTCTGGCGAGCTAGGCGCTACAAGCGTGAGGATAAGGACAGATTCGGCCTCGAAGATGTCAGAGCGCCGCCGCCCGAGTGTGCAAATGCAGGCCGTGCGAACCGAAAGGGAGAGCCGGTGCTTTACCTTGCCAGCAACGCGAAAACAGCTATTGCCGAAGTGAGAGGTTGGAAAGCTTGGCCAATAGGCTTGGCTGAGTTCAGGTTGGAGGCAACTGTGCGGATTGTCGATACGACTGAACTGGAGGAACGGCGTCCTGCCAGTCCGTTCGAAGAAGGATTCTGTTGGAAAGCCGATTTGAATTCGCTTCTTCTTCAGCTTCGTTCTGAGTTGTGCAGGCCTGTCTCACCTGATGATGAAGCGGCATTTTATCGGCCCACACAGCGCTTTTGTGCATTGGTGCGAAGATATGGCTACGCCGGTGTGAAGTACCCCAGCGCAATGGGAACAGGCTTCAATCTTGTCTTGTTTGACCAAAGTGTTGCGGCACCTGCAAAGGTATGCCATGTGCGTGTTGTGGGCGTGACCTGCCGCGTTCGTCCGCTGGGTAGGGGCGAACCACTCTTTGATGAACAACCTTACGACTACTTGCTCGGTGCAGAAGCCAAATCGTGAGCATGGTCCCAAAACGTGTCAGTTCTCAGCATCGCCAACCGCCGTCCATCTTGTTCGTTCGCTTGGGCCTCCCGGCCATCCTCAACCGCGCTTTCAAAGGAGATTTGTGATTTGTTCCTGCCTCAGGATGAATTGATCGGAACCATAGACCGGTTGGCTTGAAGTCCAACCCCCCGCTCGATAGGCTCGGACAGGGTGAAGCCGGTTCGTTTGCTTTTGCCGGTCGCCATAAGCCAGGCACTGTAATTCCAGTTTTCAATTCGTCGAGGCTCTGCTACCTTTTCTCCATGTTATCGTCGCTGGCCAAGACCGCGCGGGTTGATCGAAAGTCCATTTCCATCCTGGACTCGCACGATGCCAACGGAAGTTTGCGCTACTGGCGGCGGCAACCGGCAAGGAAGCGGCTTGCCGGATTGGAGCTGTTGCGCCAGAGTGCCCACGCGTATGATCCCGTTACCGCGCGACTTCCAAGATTTCTTACGGTTGCTAAACGCAAACGAGATTAGGTACGTGGTCATCGGCGGTTATTGGAAAACAAGCGTGCGAGCGGGCGACAAAAAGATTTGGCCGACGTGGAGGCGCTTACTGCAAAGCCGCGCCGAAAAAAGCGACTGTAACGCGAGCCGAAAAAGGCGTCGAAAATATGCCGGTTCTCAGGCTCGACAACCGCCGTGCTCCCTTATTCGTTCGCTTGGGCCTCCCGGTTGTGGGCAGCCACGCTGAGCGCGTTCAAAGCGTTAGCACCCTCCACGTTGCTGCGACTGGTCCTACGAACACAGTCGCGCTCCGTCGGTTGAAAAGGAAAAGCCGCTCCCGTTTCCCGGAGCGGCTTTTTGCTAGAGGGTACTGCTTCGTCAGTGCCCTGATTCACTCTTGTTTGGGCATTGACGGAGCAATGCCCTCCAGACGCCTACTTCTTCTTCGCCTTTTTGGCAGCTTCTTCTTCGAGAGCCGCTTGAGCCGCCGCCAATCGGGCGACGGGCACCCGGAACGGACTGCAACTCACGTACGTCAACCCGATGCGATGGCAGAACTTCACCGAGTCGGGATCGCCGCCGTGCTCGCCGCAGATGCCCAGCTTGATGCCCGGACGGGTCTTGCTGCCCTTCTCGACCGCGATCTTCATGAGCTGACCCACACCCTCCTGGTCGATCGAAGCGAACGGATTCTTCTTGATGATCTCCAGCTCCTGGTACGGCCCGATGAACGAGCCGGAATCGTCGCGGCTCATCCCGAGACAGGTTTGCGTCAGGTCGTTCGTTCCGAAACTGAAGAACTGCGCCGTTTGGGCGATTTCGTCCGCCGTCAGCGCGCCCCGCGGCACCTCGATCATCGTGCCCACCAGGTAGTCGAGTTTCACTTTCTTTTCCGCCATGACTTCCTGCGCCACGCGATGAACGATTTCCACCTGCAAGTCGAGTTCCTTCTTGAAGCCGACCAGCGGAATCATGATTTCGGGTTTCACCTTGACCCCGGCCTTGAGCACTTCGGCCGCCGCTTCGAACACGGCGCGGGACTGCATTTCGGAGATTTCCGCGTGCACGATGCCGAGGCGGCAGCCCCGGAATCCGAGCATCGGATTGAATTCGTGCAGTTCGCGCACGCGCTGTTTGATTTTTTCGACTGGCACCCCCATCTTCTCGGCGAGGCTGTTCTGGGCCGCGTGGTCGTGAGGGAGGAATTCGTGCAGCGGCGGATCGAGAAAACGAATCGTCGCCGGCAACCCGTTCAATTCCTTGAAGATGCCGATAAAATCTCCCTTCTGATAAGGCAGAATCTTCGCCAGCGCCTTCTTACGATCCGCCAGATTGTCCGCGAGAATCATCTCGCGCATGGCGTCGATGCGATTGCCTTCAAAGAACATGTGTTCGGTGCGGCACAGCCCGATGCCGGTGGCGCCGAACGCCACCGCGTTGGCCGTCTGCTCCGGCGTGTCGGCATTGGTCCGGACCTGGAGCCGGGTGACTTTGCTGCACCAGTCCATCAGCTTCTTGAACATCCCATACGTCGGGCTCTCCTTGCCATCGAGCGATTTTTCGACCAGCACCTGGACAATCTCCGACGCCGCCGTCTTGAGTTCGCCCGGGTAAACTTCGCCGACGGTCCCGCTGATGGAGAGGAAGGCGCCTTCCTGGTAGCTCCCGCCATCCACTGTCATAGTCTTGGCGTTGTAATCGATCTGGAGCGCGCTGGCTCCGCAGACGCACACCTTGCCCATCTGACGGGCCACCAGCGCCGCGTGCGAGCTGACGCCGCCTTTTGCGGTCAAAATGCCCTCGGCCGCGATCATCCCGCGCAGATCTTCCGGCGACGTTTCGTTGCGAACGAGCAGGACCTTTTCGCCCTTGGCTGCCGCCGCCGCGGCGCGGTCGGCGTTCAGATACATCTTGCCGGAAGCGGCGCCGGGGCCGGCCGGCAGACCTTTGGCGATGCACTTCGCGGCCTTCACCGCCGCACGGTCGAAAATGGGCGCGAGCACCTGGTCGAGCTGATCCGCCGGAACGCGGCGAATGGCCGTTTTCCAGTCAATCAACTTTTCCTTCTCCATCTCGACGGCGAAGCGGACGGCGGCCAGGCCGGTGCGCTTGCCGTTGCGGGTCTGGAGCATGAACAGTTTGCCATCCTGGATGGTGAATTCGAAATCCTGCACGTCTTTGAAGTGCGACTCGAGCGTCTTGCGGACCTTTTCAAGTTCGGCGAACGCTTCGGGCAGGTGGTTCTTGAGTTGGGCCACCGGTTCCGGCGTGCGCACGCCGGCAACCACGTCTTCACCCTGCGCGTTGATCAGAAACTCACCGTAGAAAACTTTTTCGCCCGTCGCGGGATCGCGCGTGAACGCCACTCCGGAACCGGACTTGTCGCCGGTGTTGCCGTAAACCATCGCCTGAACGTTGACGGCCGTGCCCCACTCGGAAGGAATGCCGTATTTGCGGCGATACACGATGGCGCGATCGTTCATCCAGGAACCGAATACGGCGCCCACGGCGCCCCACAGTTGCTTCCAGGGATCCTGCGGGAATTCCGTGCCGGTGCGCTCCTTGATCAGGGCCTTGAAGCGATTCACCAGTTCCTGGAGATCGCCCACGGTCATCCTGGTGTCTTCAATGTCGGCATGATAACGGTCGTGTTTGAGATTGTGGATCACGACCTCAAAAGGTTCATGATCTTCACCGGCGCGCTTTTGAACGCCCATGACGACGTCGCCGTACATCTGGATGAACCGGCGGTAGCAGTCCCAGGCAAAGCGCTCGTTTTTCGTGGCCTTCACCAGCGCCAGCACCGTCTCGTCATTCAGGCCAAGGTTGAGAATGGTATCCATCATACCGGGCATCGAATCGCGCGCGCCGGAGCGGACGGAGACAAGGAGCGGCAGGGCGCCTTTGTCGCCAAACTTCGTGCCCATGATCTTCTCGATGAACGCGACGCCATCCTTGACCTGCGGCTCGAGGGTCTTCGGATAAGTCCGCTTGTTCGCGTAATAGCAGGTGCAGACCTCCGTGGTGATGGTAAAGCCCGGAGGCACGGGCAATCCGATGCGGCTCATCTCGGCCAGGTTGGCGCCTTTGCCGCCCAGCAGCGGTTTCATGGAACCGTCGCCATCGGCTTTCTTGTTGCCAAAGAGGTAAACAAACTTCGTAGATTTCGATGCTTTCGCCATAAATCAAATATCCAAGTTCAAACGGTTCGTCGTCGTGCTGTTCATTCCGTCGGAGGAATTCCGCAGAAACTCGGGGACTCTAACAAAGGCAGGGGGGGTGTCAACGGATGAATCGCCCAAAACCGACCGTGAAAGCCGCTTTTGCCAAAAGAAGGTGATTCAAAGGCAAGAGGTGGTGGAAGTGAGAAGCGGACAGAATGGAGGCGCGGCAACACAAACTTGTGCAAGACAATGCCTCTCACAGGCCAAGGGGCACAACAGAAAGGAAAAGGAACAGCATCGGAGCGGCCGATGCTGACCTTCGGCTTTCCTGTCTGCGATTACGGGGGAGGGAACAGGCGCGATTGTTTCGAGCCGTTCACATCCACTTGCCACAGCTCATTGTTTCGCATGTAGATCACAGTCTCGCGATAGAAGCGGGGGATGCTGAAATCTCTGCTGCCGTCCGGCTCGACGAGCGTGGTCGTCGTGCCGTTGGTCATGTTGCGCAAGAAAACTCCGCTGCTGGTCTGCCCACTTTCCCCATTGAAGAGGTAATATGTGCCCGTTGGATCGAAATGACCTGACCATTCAAACTTGAACTCGCGCAAGAGCAGCTTCAGTTTCGCCTTCGGCTTTTCGACTTTGGCCAGGAAAGACACGGCTGATTCCGACATTTCCCGCGTGTCGGTGAGGTAAAAATCGTCTTCGTGCCCGTTCCATACGCAGAACAAGTTCGCCCCGCTGACATCGGTTTCCGAAATCTGCGCGTCATTCAGAAATCTGGTGATCTGCCCCGCACTCACGAGCACCGACGTTTTGCGGCTGACGACGTCATAAAGGATCAGATTGTTTTTCGGATCCTTGATCACAATGCTGGTTGCGTTCCACCACCCCGCCGGCCAGCCGTCCAGACCGGCGTTCCAGAACTTCTTTTGCTCCAAGTCGCAGAGGAATATCCCCTTGTCCTTGGTTCCTTCGTTGAGGACGTAGCTGTAGCCGTAACGAAAGTCCGGTGAGGAGACAAATGCACTGCCGGCGCCCTCCATCTGGTCGAGTTCGCCGATCCGCGTTGCCGATTCGCCGTTCAGACTCACCACCCAGAACTTTTCGACCCAGACCCTCTCGACGTCGCCAGGCGGCTGGGAGCTGCTGAATTTGTTTCGTGTCATCCACGTGTAAAACCTTAGGACTTCTGCCTTGAGCGAGCGAGCGCCCGGTACGCGCTGCAGGCAGAGCACCCGCGATTGATCCTGATTCATGAAGACAGGATTGGCGTCATGGTTCAGCTCTCCCAACACAACCCTGTGGTCAATGTCGTAAAGGACGAAGCGATACCCATTGGTGCCGGCGCTCGTCATGATCCACATCTTGCCGCCCTCGAACGGACTCAAGGCCAGCTTCTGATACCACAGAAGCCGATAGGGGCCAAAAGTCGGCCGAGACTTGGCTGGGATGAATCTGGGGGCAAACGCTTCTTTGGCGATTCTGAGGATGAACAGAGCCACCAAGCCGAACAGCAGCAGCCCGGCCAGTGCCGCTCTCGAAGCAAATCGTTTCATTCTGCCTCCATCAAATTCTCTTCCGAACGCTCGGGATTGAATCAAAACCTCCCACGCGGCGCAAGTGGAGGCTTTGCGGGTGAATAACTGGGCTGAGGAAATTGTTCCGCCCGTCAGAATTTCTTGAAGTAGAACTCGTCGCGCGTGATCCGGAGGTCTTCAATAATGTCGGCGATAATGCCGCGCGGCACATTGCCTGGATGCCAGGCAAAGGTGATGAGAAGGTCGGGGTGGAAAGGATTCGAGTAGTGCCGATGGCTCCCGGCGGTGCGGAGGAGTTCGCAACCTATCTCGCGAAGGCGACGCTCCAGTTGCCGGCAGTTGTAGGACGGGTAGTTGCCCACAGCTCAGGCGGCAAGGATGAATTTGTCGCGGAAAGCCGGAGGGATGGGACGGCCGGTTTCCAGCAGAGCCTCGAGATGCGCCTTGGCAGCCTGTTGAAAACGCAGGACGGCTTCGCCGCGATCGCGTCCGTGCGCGTGGCAGCCGGGAAGCAAAGACGATTTGGCAATCCACACGCCGTCCTCGTCACGGCGCGTCTGAATCCTCGTCAAGGGAACGATCATAACACGCAAACCATAGCGGCTCATAGGGGGGCGGTCAACCAGCTTGCGATGACTGACTTACACGCTTTGGGTGCGGCGCTGCCAAGCCGTGTCCTGTTGCGACCAAATCCACCGCGACAAAGTGACGTATATATCTTCATATCAAGATATGTTGATTTTTAACTTGCTCCCACGGATCTAAGGCGCTATTTTGCGCGGACATTTGCGGATATTGATTTGGATCGCCTAAACATGAAACTGAACCGGCCATTGGAGTTGGACCGTTTGCTGCGCGAGCGGATCGTCATCCTCGACGGCGCGATGGGGACGATGATCCAGCAGCGCAAGCTGAGCGAAGCCGATTTTCACGGCGAGCGGTTCAAATCCTGGAAGTTCAAAGACCTCAAGGGCAACCTCGACCTGTTAAACCTGACGCAGCCCGCGCTCATTGAAGACATCCACCGCCAATACCTCGAGGCCGGCGCCGACATTATCGAGACCAACACCTTCAACTCGCAGGCGATATCGCTGGCCGATTACGGGATGGGATCGCTGGCCGTGGAACTGGCCCAAGCCGGCGCCGAACGCGCGCGCCACGCAGCGGACGGGTTCATGGCGGCGCATCCCGGACGCGTCTGCTTTGTGGCCGGATCGATCGGGCCGACGACCAAAACTTCTTCGATCAGCACCGACGTCAACAACCCCGCAGCACGCGGCGCCTCCTACGATGAGCTGGTTGCCGCTTACAGCGGCCAAGTGCGGGGTCTGCTCGATGGCGGCGCCGACCTCCTGCTGGTCGAAACCATCTTTGACACGCTGAACGCCAAAGCGGCGTTCTTTGCCATTTTGAACATTCTTGAAGAGCGCGGTCTGGAACCGTTCCCCTACGCCGTCGCCGGGCGATCTCAAAATTCAAATCTTAAGTCTCAAATACCCCTGTTGGCTTCCGTCACCTACATTCAGCCGGGCAGCAATCGGGGTGTGACCGGCCAAACGGTCGAGGCCTTCTGGAATTCCATTTCGCACGTGCCGCTGCTGAGCGTCGGCATGAACTGCGCGCTGGGGCCGAAGGAATTGCGCCCGCTCATCGAAGAGCTTTCCCGCACTGTCCCTGTTTACGTCAGCGCCCATCCGAACGCCGGTTTGCCTGACCCGCTCCTGCCGACCGGGTTCCCAGAGACTCCGGAAACGCTTGCGCCGCAACTGAAGGAATGGGCGCAGAACGGCTGGCTGAATATTGTCGGCGGCTGTTGCGGCACCACGCCGGCGCACATCAGCGCCATTGCTGAAGCGGTTCGCGGCATTGCGCCGCGCCGGATGCCCGGCGTCGAACCTTCCCTTCGGCTCAGCGGTCTGGATGCGTTGACGATTCGGGGAAATTCGGAACAGGGAGCGCGGGTGTCACGCCCGCAGTCGCTGGCATTGCGCCAGCGGCAAGAATCCGGCGCGCCGCCGGATTCAGCGACCGGGACGGTCGCGCTCCCCGAAGAAGCACGCGCGGCCTCCATCAACTTCATCAACATCGGCGAGCGCACAAACGTTGCCGGCTCGCCGAAGTTCGCGCAACTCATCAAAGCCGGTGATTTTGAGGCGGCCCTGGCTGTCGCCCGCCAGCAGGTCGAGAACGGCGCGCAGGTCATTGACGTCTGCATGGACGAAGGCATGATCGATGGGGTCGCGGCGATGACGCGTTTTCTCAATCTCGTCGCTTCGGACCCGGCCATCGCCAAAGTGCCGGTCATGGTCGATTCTTCCAAATGGGAAGTCCTGGAAGCAGGTCTGAAATGTCTTCAAGGCAAGGGCATCGTCAATTCCATCAGCCTTAAGGAAGGCGAGGGAAAGTTCCTTCACCAGGCGAAGCTGGCGCGCCGCTACGGCGCCGCCGCGGTGGTGATGGCGTTTGACGAACGCGGCCAGGCCGACAGCTTTGAACGCCGCCTCGAAGTCTGCAAGCGCGCCTACGATTTGCTGGTTCAAAAGCTGAGTTTTCCGGCGGAGGACGTCATTTTTGACCCCAACGTGCTCACCGTCGGCACCGGCATGCAGGAACACGCCAACTACGCCGTTGATTTCATCCGCGCAACCCGGTGGATCAAGGAGAACCTGCCGGGCGCAAAGGTCAGCGGCGGCATCAGCAACGTCAGTTTCAGCTTTCGTGGCAACAACACGGTGCGTGAAGCTATGCACAGCGCGTTTCTCTACCATGCCGTCAAGGCCGGCCTCGACATGGGGATTGTCAACGCCGGGATGCTGGCCGTTTATGACGAGGTCCCGAAGGACCTGCTCGAGCGGGTGGAAGACGTGCTGCTCAATCGCCGACCCGATGCAACTGAACGGCTGATCCAATTCGCCGAGAAACTGAAATCGTCCTCGTCCTCCTCCCCGTCCCTGTCCACGTCCCCGAAGGAAGAGTGGCGCGAAGGCGCCGTCGAGCAGCGCCTCGAACACGCGCTGGTGAAAGGCATCGTTGATTTCATCGAGCAGGACGTGGAGGAAGCGCGGCAGAAGTATGGCCGGCCGCTCGCCGTCATCGAAGGCCCGCTCATGGCCGGCATGAACGTCGTCGGCGAGTTGTTTGGCGCCGGCAAAATGTTTTTGCCCCAGGTCGTGAAGTCCGCCCGGGTGATGAAAAAAGCCGTGGCTTACCTGCAACCGTTCATGGAAGCCGGGAAGGCGGGCGGCGGCGGGCAACGAACTCAGGGCAAAGTCCTGCTCGCGACGGTCAAAGGGGACGTGCACGACATCGGCAAAAACATCGTCGGTGTTGTCCTGGGCTGTAACAACTATGAAGTGATCGATCTCGGCGTGATGACGCCGTGTGAGAAAATCCTCCGCACGGCGCGCGAGCGGAATGTGGACATCATTGGCCTCAGCGGACTGATCACGCCGTCGCTGGACGAGATGGCTCACGTCGCGCGGGAGATGGAGCGGGAAGGTTTTCGCGTGCCGTTGCTGATCGGTGGCGCCACGACCAGCAAGCCGCACACGGCGGTGAAGATTGCGCCCCATTATGGACAGCCGGTGGTTCATGTGCTCGATGCCAGCCGCGCTGTGCCCGTGATCCGGAGTCTGCTGAGCGCGGATCGGAAAGCCGAGTTTGTTCGACAAGTCCGGGCGGAATACGACCGCATCCGCTCCCACCATGCCGGGCAGCAGGTGAAGTTGCTTTCCCTTGCCGCCGCGCGCGCCAACGCGCCGAGGCTCAAGTATGATGATTTGCCGCAACCGGAATTCACCGGGGTCCGGGTTTTAATCTCCGAGGTTGGTGGGGCGGGCAGTCCTCTGCCCGCCGCAGAACGGCGCGCACGGAGTGACGCGCCCCACCTGATTTCTTTGGCCGCCCTCATCCCATTCATCGACTGGTCGCCATTCTTTCATGCCTGGGAACTGCGCGGGCGCTACCCGGCGATTCTCCACCATGAACGGCATGGCGAGGAGGCGCGCAAGCTGTTTGCCGACGCGCAAAAGCTGCTGGAGAAAATGGCCGGCGAAAAGCTGATTGCCGCCCGCGGCGTTTATGGCTTCTTCCCGGCCAACCGTGTCGGTGACAACGTGGAGCTCTACGCCGACGAAGCGCGCACGAAAGTGTTGTCAACGTTCCATTTCCTGCGCCAGCAAATCGAGAAGACGGACGGCACGCCCAACTGGTGCCTGGCGGACTTTATCGCGCCGCGATCCTCAATGGCCGATGGCCAATCGCTCATCGCGCATCACTCTGCACGTGTCACGTATCACGATTACGCGGGCGCGTTCGCCGTCTCCAGCGGTTTTGGCCTCGCGGAACTGGTCGGACGATTCAAAGCCGAGCACGACGATTACCATGCCATCATGGCCGAGGCGCTGGCGGATCGTCTGGCGGAAGCCTTTGCCGAATTTCTGCACAAGCGTGTCCGTGAAGAGTGGGGATATGGCAAGGGAGAGAACCTCACGCCGGAAGATTTGATTGAAGAGAAATATCGCGGCATCCGGCCCGCGGCGGGTTATCCCGCGTGCCCCGACCACACGGAGAAAGCGATTCTCTGGGAGCTGCTCGATGTCGGGCGACGCACCGGCATCAAGCTCACCGAGAGCTTTGCCATGTGGCCCGGCAGCAGCGTGAGCGGGCTGTACTTCGCCCACCCCGAATCCAAATACTTCGCCGTCGGCAGGCTGGACCGCGATCAGTTGATCGACTACCACCTCCGCAAGGGCATGACTCTGCAGGAAGTCGAGCGCTGGCTGGGGCCATATTTGAACTACGACCCGCCAGCAGCCGCGGTCGGCAACGCCGTTTGCGGGTGCGGGGTGCGGCACTGAATTCCGGCTGCGCAAGGGATTCTGTTGGAAGGCTCAGTCCAACCGCAGGCGTTCATGGCTGTCCCATTGAGACATGTCGGATAGAATGACCTGGTCGCCGATTTGCAGGCCACCGACAATCTCGATCGTGCTGACCGAACTGCGGCCCAGCTTGACCGGCACGCGAACCGCCCCCTTGCCGCCGTCCACCACTTTGAACAAACCCACCTGGCTTTCCGGCTGGCCTTGCACCGGCCGGCCCACATACATCACGTCCTGCAGACGCTCCAGTTCGATGGTCCCGTCCACGCTGAGATCAGGCCGCGCCCCTTTTGGCAGCGGCCCTTCCAGCGCGACGTCCACCGTCACCGTGCCGTTCTCGACGGCGGGATCGATGCGAATGACGTGGCCGGAAATGATTCCATTGCGTGTGTCAATTTCCGCCGCTTGATCCAGTTGAATGTCCTTGGCCTGCGTTTCCGGCACTTTGATGGCCGCCTTCAGCCTGGTCATGTTGGCAACGCGGGCCACCGGGGAGCCCACCGCCAATTGCTGGCCGAGCTGGAGCGGATTGGGGCCAAAAATCGAAAAGGTGGCGTCTTGGCGCGCCAGCATCTGGACTGCGGCGATTCATCGCCGCTTTGGGACGTTGGTGTCACGGGAGGAAAAGCGCCGATGAATCGGCGCACTCCAAATCCTGGCGGCCCGTTATGAGATTCAGCGCAAGTGGTGCTCTTGAAGCTGGAATGCACTGAAACCTCATGATTCACTTTGGCCGTCCGAGTTCGCCAGTGTGCTTGTTTCGCATTCATCGCTTGCATCATCGCGTCGCCGACACTTCGGAACCGCTCAAACGTTCAGGCTGATCGGTACCGGTGAGAGTGAACCCAGACCAGTTGTGAACGCCGACGTCCGCGAACACGCGGTTTTCCTTCCGCCAATGGCAGTAATCGGCGTAGCAAATCCCCATGTCGCTGAAGCCCTGTTTCGGGTTCTTTTCGTTGATATAGAACAGCCGATCGGGCTCCGCAAACGGCACGGGCTGGAAAAGGATGGGGTTGACCATGCTGAAAATGGTCGTGCACAGTCCAATGCCGAACGCCAGCGTGAGCACGGCTACCGTCGTGAATCCGCGATTCTTTCGCAGCATCCGCAGGCCAAAGCGAATGTCTTGGAGCAGTGTCTCTCCGAAACTCGCGCCGCGCACGTCACGTCACTCCTCGCGGATGCTCTGCATGTTGCCAAATCGCTTGCGCGCCTCGCGCGCCGCTTCCTCCGGCGCCATGCCGGCGGCGATGTTCTCCGCCGTGCGCTGCTCGATGTGGAACTGCAGTTCCTCGTCAATCTCCCGCTTCACCGCTGGCCGTTGCCACAGCGAGCGGATTCTCAACCGGATTGCTCTGAACAGGTTCATAGCTTCACGATTCGTCTCGAAGACAGAACTTGCTCCGGGGAGCGCACCCGCCCCGGGTGCGGTTTTCCGCGCCCTCGCGGAAAACTTCGAGCGCACTGAAACATCCCGCAGTCCCGGACAATCTCCAAACACAACAAAGCTGGACGCGAGGCGTTGAAAAGAGCGCATCCCGTGCCCCCCGCACCGTCGGAGGCCTGGTGGTTCAGAGCGTGGGTCGCCAGGCGACACGGGGCATTGAGCGGGGACTTCATCGCCGGCTGCATTCCTCGGCTCATTCCGGGCAAACACCCGGAAATGGTGCGGGAATGTTCCCCGGCGATCCCGTTTCAAAAAGGCTCGACACAACATAGATTCTGTTCTAGAAAGAGAATCATTAAGGAAGGAGCATTATGGCAGAACAAATTCAGCCGGGCCCAGGCCAGGCGGCGGTCACGATGAGGTCGGTGGACGCCAAAATGTTCGAATCTGTGGGGTACTCAATGACCTCGCGCAAACTCTTCGTCAAATTCCGCGACTCCTCGACTTTGTATTTCGAGGGTGTGCCGGGATTCAGGTACCAGGGGTTGTTGTCCTCGCCGCGCAAGGACGCCTATTTCAAGACCTACATCAAGGACTGTTTCCTGGCGAAGACGATGCCGTCGCCGTCCGGCTGACTCCAGGCGCCTTTACTTGCCACCTGCTTTCATCAGCCACCCGCGCAAATCCCTGTCCTTCCCGGGCTTGTTTTTTCTGATCTGCGCAATACACTGTGGGTATGAAGAATGATGTGGTGGCGGTTCAGATACGGGGGATTTTACCGGCGAACAGCGGGTGCGCGATTTTTGTTGGCAACGACGAGAAGGTGTTCGTCATCAACGTCGAACCCCAAATGGGGGCCATCATCAGCATGTTCTTGCGGGACACCCCCAAGGAACGCCCCCTGACCCACGACCTTATCCAAAGCATCTTCAAAGGGTTCAACATCTCGGTAGAGCGAATCGTCATTACCGAATTGAAGAATTCCACCTATTTCGCCCGGCTCATCCTGCAGCAGCAGAATGAACTGGCGCGCAAAATCGTGGAGATTGACGCCCGGCCCAGCGATTGTCTCGCGCTGGCGACCGCTCAAAAACGCCCGATTTACGTGACGACCAATCTCTTCGAACAGGTTGAAGACATGAGTGAAGTGCTCGATCGGATCAATGAAACCGGCGGCGAGACCGAATAGCCCATGCCTTCCCCTGCCAAGCCGTCTTCCGCACCTGTTTGCCTCGTCTATGGCGAGGACGAATTCGCGGTAAAACAACGCGCCCGCCAGATCTTCCAGAGCTGGACAGACCCCGCCTCGCGGGACGGAGGCACCGATCACGAAATCATCGACGCGGCCGTCTCAAACAGCGGCGAGGCATTGAAAGCCCTGGCCCGACTGCGTGAGGCCCTGCAGACCCTGCCTTTCTTCGGGAACGGCAAAGTCGTCTGGCTGCAGAACTGCAGTTTTCTGGGGGACGAACGCGCCGCCAGCGCCCAGGCCGTCGCCGAAACCCTGACGGAGATCGCGCAGGAACTGAAAGAGTTTTCCTGGGACAAGGTTCGCCTGCTGATCAGCGCGACGAAGGTGGACAAGCGAAAAGTCCTGTTCAAAACCCTCTCAAAAATCGGCGCGGTTGAATGTTTTGAGGCCTGGTCGATGGACAACCGGGACGGGGCCGACCAGGCCGAGGCCTGGGCGCGCAAGTCGGTCCGCGCGAGGCAAAAGGAGATTGCCGACGAGGCCCTGTCGGAATTGATCCAGCGCATCGGCCCCCAGGCGCGACAACTGGACAGCGAAATTGAGAAGCTCTCGCTCTACATGGGCGAGCGCAAGGAAATCGGGACTGAAGATGTTGCCGCCATTTGCGCCCGCAACAAGACAGCGCGCGCCTTTGCCCTCGGAGACGCGCTCGGCGACCGGGATTTGCCCCGTTTGCTGCGCCGGCTGGACGAAGAGCTGTGGGGGCTGAAATTCGATTCCCAAAAGTCCGAAATCGGATTGCTCTACGGCCTGATTGCCAAAGTCCGGGCCATGCTGCTGTTGAAGGAAATGTTGCGGGAGGGCTGGATCAAGCCGGAGATGGATTATGCGCGTTTCAAAGCGCAACTGCAGGCCGTGCCGGCGGACCGGTTGCCGGCCGACCGGCGCTTCAACCCGCTTGCTTTAAATCCCTACATTCTTTACAAAGCCCTGCCGCAGGTGAGACAGTACAGCTCGGCTGAACTGGTCCGGGCGATGGATTTGCTGCTGCAGTGCAACCGGCGCCTGGTCACCAGCGGATTAGACGAAGCTCTGGTGCTGCAAGAGACGCTCGTGCAGATTGCGGGCCGGGCCGAAACGCTGCGACCTCTGGCGATGAAATCATGACCGGCAGTCCAAAAAACAGCCTCTCGAGGCAACCCTGTCCATGAGCCCCCCCGCCGCAAAAATCTTCGTGTCCGTCGGAGAGAAATTCGCCTGCGTGAAAATCGTCGGCCGGGCCAACTTCACTTCCAGCATTGATTTCAAGACGCTGATGGATGAACTGCTCCAGACGGGCTATGCCTGGTTTGTGCTCGATTTGACGGAGTGCGCTTTGATGGACAGCACGTTTCTGGGCGTGCTGGCCGGCCTGGGGTTGAAAATCAACGGTCCTCAGGCGGACGGATCCGAACGCACGCTGGAATTCTTCAATCCCAACGCTCGCATCGTGGAGCTGCTGGAGAATCTGGGCGTGCTGCACCTTTTCAAAATCACGAAAGGTGAAATCAAGTACCCGGAAAAGACGGAACCGCGCGAACTCACGCCGGCCACTGCCTCCCGCGAAGAAGTCAAGCTCACCTGTCTCGAGGCGCACAAGACGCTGATGGAAATCAACCCGCAGAACGTCTCGCGCTTCAGGGAGTTGACCCAATTCCTGGCCGAAGATCTAAAGAAATTGAAGGCGGGAAGCGTATAGAGTTTGGAAGTTGAGGAGTTGAGGAGTGTTGGATAGTGGCAGCACAAACCGAAAGGGAATGGTTATGGAAAACTTCGAATTCGGGGAAAAGATGAAGCGGCGAACCAAGGGCTTTGCTGTTAACATTGTTAAACTCCCAAACTCCCATCAAAACCTCCGCAAGTTCCACGTCTCGGTCAGTTCTCTCGGAATCTCGCTTAGAAAGCGCGACGGCCTCTGCATGGCGTCGCCTCCGCCTGCGGTTGCCCGGATCAGCGGATGGCTGAGATACAGTTCGTTGCGGGCGCGCGTGATGGCGACATACATCAGCCGCCGCTCCTCCTCCTCGCCTGCTTCCGATTCCAGGGACCGCGCCGAAGGAAACAGTCCATCGCAGAGCATGATCACGAACACGACGTCAAACTCGAGTCCCTTGGCCTGGTGAATCGTCGAAAGCCGCAGTTGCTCGTCATCCCGGTCCGAGGGCTTTTGCTCCTCGGCGTCGATATTGGTCAGTAACGCCAGTTGAGTCAGAAAATCGTCGACGGTCGTGAATTGCCGCGCGAAGACGGCCAGTTGATCGAGGTCTTCCAGCCGCGACCGGTAATTGGCGTAATTCTCCTTCAAATGATCCTCATACCCGGCCTCGACCGCCAGGCGAATCATTTTCGAAGCGTCCGTCCGCGCGTCTTCGGTTTCCAGTTGGGCGATCGTGGCCACAAATTGCGCCCAGGCGAGTGCCGCCTTTTTCGGCACGGCGGCCGCACACGACTGCAGCCTGGTCGCAACCGTGTGCAGGAGGGCAGCGCTCTGTCGCTGCCCTGACTTCTCTGGGTCCTTATCCAGGTGGGGGTTCTGTCGTTCCCCGGAATTCTGGGGCACTGACGGAGCGGTGCCCTCCGGAGGTGTCTGGGGCATCGGCGGAGCAGTGCCTTCCAGGTACTTCCGCCATAACTTGTCCGCCCCTCTTCCGCCGATGCCCCGCAACAACTGCGCCAGCCGTTTGAACGACAGTTCATCCTGCGGATTGGTGACCAGCTTCAGGTAAGCCGTGACGTCTTTGATGTGGGCCTGCTCGAAAAACCGGATGCCGCTGGTGATAGTGAAGGGAATGTTCCGGCGCGTCAGTTCCAGTTGCAGCTCCAGCGCGTGAAAATGCGAGCGATACAGCACCGCCACCTTGTTCAGATCCACACCTTCCTCGCGCAATTCGAGGACGCGCTGCGCCACAAATGCCGCCTGCTCGGAGGCGTCATTGCACGTCACGAGGACCGGCCGGATGCCGGGCTTGCGGGCGGGCGCCAGTTGTTTGGTGAACTGGTGCACGTTCGCCCGGATGGCCGCGTTGGCGACCTTCAGAATCTGCGGCGTGCTGCGGTAATTCGTTTCAATCCTGTAAACTTTGGCCTCGGGATAGCGGTCCGTGAACTTCAGGATGTTTTCGAAGTTCGCGCCGCGCCAGGCGTAAATGCTCTGGGCATCGTCACCGACCACCATGACATTGTGGTGCTGGGCCGCCAACAGATCGATCAGGTCGCTCTGCAGACGGTTCGTGTCCTGGTATTCGTCCACCAGGATGAATTGAAACCGGCGCTGGTACTGTTCGCGCACTTCCTGGTGTTCCAGCAGCAGCTTCAGCCAGAGCGCCAACAGGTCGTCGAAATCCATGGCGTTGGTGGCCCGCCGGCGCGCGGCGTAGCGCTTTTCGATTTCCGCAATTTGCGGCGCCAGTTGCGAGAAATAATCGTACTGCTCCTCCAGAATCTCCGCGATGCTTTTGTGCGTGTTGATGGCCAGCGAAAAAATGTCCACCAGCACCTCGGCCTTCGGAAAACGCGTCGCCTTCACGTCGATGTCCGATTCCGCCACGCAGGTCGCAATCAAATGCTTGGCGTCGTCGCGGTCCATGATCGTGAAATCGCGTTGGTATCCCAGCAAGTCCGCGTGCCGGCGCAGGATCCGGTTGCCGATCGAATGAAACGTGCCGCCCCAGAGCGAGGCCAGTTCCTGCCCGAGCAAATCCGCCACGCGCCGCATCATTTCCTTGGCCGCCTTGTTCGTGAACGTGAGCAGCAGGATCCGGTCGGGCGGAATGCCCTGTTCCAACAGGTAGGCCACGCGGTAGGTCAGCGTGCGCGTCTTGCCCGAGCCCGCGCCCGCGATGACCAGCGCAGGGCCGGGCGGCGCGGTGACGGCGGCCAACTGTTGCTCGTTCAGCTCGCGGGCATAATCAATCTGCAGATGCACCACCGGCTGAAACGGCTGCAACACGTAATCGCGCGACATGCGAAAACCGTAGTCAGCGCGAGGTCGCTTGTCGAATCTGCAATGCCCCGATTCCTGAAAATGAACAAATCCGGACTTTCAACTTCCCGCCGCCGATTGCATCATTTGGATTGTCGAAACCGGGGAAATAAGGAAATTTATGCGCGATGAAACTCCGAACGGACCTGCTGGAGCATGTGACCGACGAGGACATCCTGGAGGAAGTCCTGGCGAACAATCACCGCTACAGGCCCGAGCCCAATTTCTCAAAAACCGGAGTTGGGAGCTTGTCGTCAGCCTCAATCGAGGAGCGTGCTCAAGAGGAGGCGCGCAGCACGGCCAGAATTCAGAGAGCTATGCAGCGGTTGAAGCAGAGTGGCGGCGCCGGCAAGCCGAAGTCTCCTCCCTCGACGAAACCATAGAATTCCTGCGGCAATGCCATCGCCGCGCCCCGTTCCTCTTTTTCAACGGCAACACCTTCGCCGATGTCGGCCGGACATTGGCTGACATTATTTTTGCGGAACTCCCGACTGGCCGGCGGCGGGAGGTGATGTCGGCGGTGGCCCACTATGTCGCCGGCGTGCTCGACCGCGAAAGCATGGTTGAAATCGTCGAGTCGCTCTGCGAAACGGCTGATTGGAAGCCCGGCGACCGCGTCAAGACGCTGCGCGGCTCAACCCGAGGTGTCATCGTTCGGTCGTTGGCTGATGGCCGCGTCGTCTGGCGGCCCGACGGCACTCAGTCCGAGTTGATGGCGCTGCCGGAAAGTCTGTTGCGCGAGAGGAGAAAGGGCAGTCCGTGAGCGATGGTCCGGCTGGTGCGTCCTGACAACTGAACGCCACATGCGGTCCGAGGTCAGACAGTCCCCTTTCCCATGTTCCGTACAACTATCCATGAAAGTTTGCGCAGGCCGCGCAAATTTTTCCAGGCGACCCTCACCCTGCCCCCTCTCCCATCCGATGGGATGGGGGGCAGGGTGAGGGCGTCTTTCCATTCTCAAGTCTCCGTCCTCCATGCTCGATCTTGGTTGCGGCTTTGCCGCGCTGTGTTCTTCTGCGCCTATCCTCCTTGCCTGCGGCTGCTCCGCTCCGAGGGTCCAGGCGCTGGAATCCCAGAGCCGCGCAGCAGCGAATGAAAAGACCGGGGCCCGGAAAACCGGGCCCCGGATGACTTGAAGATCTGACTTTAGTAGCGGTTCCGTCCGCCACCGCCGCCACCGCCGCCGTAACTGCGCCGTCCGCCGCCGCCGCCGCCCGGCCGCTCTTCGCGGGGCCTGGCGATATTGACGGTGAGGGCGCGGCCGTCAAGGGTTGCGCCATTCATCGCTTCAATTGCTTTCTGCGCCTCCTCCGGAGTGCTCATCGTGACAAAGGCGAACCCGCGCGGGCGTCCGCTCGCTTTGTCCACCATGAGGTTGGCTTCAAGGACCGTGCCATGCGCGGTGAACGCATCCTGCAGGTCGTTTTCTGTCGTGTTGAAGGAAAGATTTCCTACAAACAATTTGTTACTCATACTATAGTTATCTGGCTGTCCGGCTTGCTTTGCTTTTCTGAGACCGTTCCCGACTGCCGGGTTTAAAATCGTCACTGAACCAAGTTCACCTGAGGATTCACCATGCCTTAAAACTGCAAGTTACCGAACAGATATCGATAGTTTCGCTGACTTGCCAGGAATTGCAACTACTATTTGGCAGCAAGCGTAAGTGACTGTGGTAAAGCGTCGTGCGACGCAAGTCCGCTTCGGCCAATCACCGGCGTCCGCAGCGGGCGGAAAGCGGGTTACCCTCCTGCCAAGACCCATAAGCCAGTGTCTTAGGCGCCGCCTAGACCGTTTACCAAAAGCAATTTCCGGATAGGTGAGGACGCGCTGCACCGCGTCCAGGGCTGCGCGCAGCACAGCCCTACCCGCTGTGGCAATGAAATATGGCAACCACTATAAGCCAGCCTTGGCGGGGGCACTCCGTCATGGCTTGCGCGCCTTCACCTCCAGGCTGGTGACGTAGTCACCGGGCCGGGCGCCTGCCGGCAGATGCTCGAGAATCTTCCGGTAAAGCGGATCCTCCCAGTCCTTCATGGCTTTGATGTAATTCTGCTTGGGCGTGAGGACGATATCAGCAAACCCCGCCGCGCGCGCCATCCGTTCCGTTTCACCTACTGGCACAGCACCCGCAACGCAGCCAACCAGCGCCTCCACCATCCCCCTCACCGCTTCCGGCAATGGTCTCAGCAGGGCCAGGTCCGACGCCGCTACGCGCCCGCCCGGCTTGAGCACGCGCGCCATCTCCCGCCACACCTGCGGCTTGTCGGGCGAGAGATTGATGACACAGTTCGAGATGATCACGTCCACGCTGCTGTCGGCCAACGGCAGATATTCGATTTCGCCCAGGCGGAATTCGACGTTGTCGAGGCCGGTCTGCTGCTGGTATTGCGCGATGTTGCGCCGCGCTTTGAGCAACATTTCGGGCGTCATGTCCACCCCGATGGCCCGGCCGGCAGGGCCCACTTTGCGCCCGGCGATGAACACATCAAACCCGCCGCCGCTGCCGAGATCGAGCACGACTTCGCCGGGTTTGAGCTCCGCAAGTGCCGTGGGATTGCCGCAGGACAAGCCCATGTTCGCGCCTTCCGGCAACGCGGCGAGATCCTCGATGGAATATCCGATCTGCTGGGCGAGGTTCCCGGCGTCGGCCGGGGCCGAACCGCAACACGAACTGCCGCTGCCGCAGCCACAACCGCCCTGGTCGCTGCGGGTGGCAATCTTTGAATAACCTTCGCGGACGGCTTGGCGCACCGCGTCGTCTTGGTCGAGGGGTTTGTGTTTGCTTTCATTCATAAACGTTTTGGCAACCGCTGCCGAATCTTAACGCAGAGGACTCCGAGATACGCAGAGTCCCGCAGAGAAAAGTCTCCGGGTTCTTCTGCGCTGCAGTACGTCCAGACCCTCCGGCACCGCGAGGATTTTGGAGCGCGGCTCGGGTGTAGCGGCCGGCGTCTCGCCTCCCGTAGAGCCGGGCATCGTGCCCGGCGGATTGGGCCACGGAATGATACCCGTGCCGGGATCGGTGAACACCGGTCGGGGCGGCAAGACGCCGTCCTCCACGGCAGGCCGGAGACCCGCCGCTGCTTCGATTGCGGCTTTGCCGCGCTGTGAACCGTTGCGCGCTGCGCGTTAAGCCCACGTGCCTTGAGTTGAGACTCGGTCGCGCTGAGTTCATGGGAAGCTCGCGTTTGTCATCCGGTTCGTGGCAGCGAGCCCGCGTTGATACCACGGACGCGACCGGTTGCAGACGTTGCACACCGAAAGCATCACGGGCACTTCCACCAGCACGCCGACGACGGTGGCGAGCGCCGCCGGCGAATCTGCGCCAAACAGCGTGATGGCCACCGCGACGGCCAGTTCGAAGAAGTTGCTCGCGCCGATCAGCGAGCCGGGGGCGGCGACGTTGTGCTCGACGCGCAGCCGGCGCATGAGCAGGTACGTCAGCCCGGAATTGAAATAGACCTGGATGATGATCGGCACCGCGATCAGCAGCACCGCCAGCCAGCGGCTCGTCAGGTTCTTGGCCTGAAACGCAAAGATCAACACCAGCGTCAGCAACAAAGCTCCGATCATTACCGGGTGAAACTTGGGCAGGAACTTCTGCTCGAACCAATCCTTGCCATGTGACCTCAGCAGCGCCGTCCGCGTCAGCCAACCCGCCGCCAGCGGAATGACGATGAACACCACGACGGACGTGATGAGGACTTTGGCGGGCACGACCACGTGCGCCACGCCGCAGAGGAACATCACGATGGGCGCAAAGGCTACCAACATGATGAGATCGTTCACCGCCACCTGGACGAGCGTGTAAGTTGGATCGCCGTCGGTCAGGTACGACCATACGAACACCATGGCCGTGCAAGGCGCCGCCGCCAGGATGATGAGGCCGGCGGTGTAGTTCTTCGCCGTTTCGGGATCGATCCACGCCGCGAACATGTGCTGCATGAAGACCCAGGCCAGCAGCGCCATGCTGAACGGTTTCACCAGCCAGTTGACAAGCAAAGTGACCATCAGCCCCTTGGGTCGTTTCGCGACGCCCCCAATTGCGCTGAAATCCACCTTCAGCATCATTGGGTAAATCATCAACCAGAGCAAAATGCCGATGGGCACGTTGACCTGTGACCCCTGCCCAAATTCCAGTTTTCCCAGACTGGCCGTGAGATCCGGCAACAGTTTGCCAAAGGCGACGCCCGCCACCATGCACACCAGCACCCAGACCGTGAGGTAACGCTCGAAGACAGCCAGGCGCTTGGGCTCGATGGCCGCGACGGCACTGACGACGGAGAATTGATGGCTCATGAAATTGATTCGCTCCGGAGCTGGTTCATCACTCGTGTTAAGCCCTCAACCTGAAAGAGAGCCGTTGCAACCATAGATGGGCACGGATGCACACAGAAAACAGGGAATGGTGAGAAGCGAAGAGGTCACCCCGCAGGGTGAAGAATTCCTTCCGACAAAATCCGTGGTCATCTGTGTCCATCTGTGGTTTCGGTTCTTTTCCTCAAAATCCAACTGCGGTATTTTGGCTTATCTGGTCGCGCCGGCCGGCGGCGTAGGCTTCGAAGACCAGTTTGATTTCATCGCGCACCCGGCGGAACACGGCGAGCTTTTCTTCGTCCGTGCCCCTGGCTTTTGCCGGGTCCTCAAAGCCCCAATGATGGCTGTTCACCCGACCGGGAAACATCGGGCAAGCCTGATCCGCATTGTCGCAAACGGTAATCACCGTTTCGACCGGTTGCTTCACGAACTCGTCGATGTGCCTGGAGCGATGGTTGGAAATATCGATGCCGATTTCCTCCATCACCTGAACGGCGAGCGGGTGGACGTAACCCGCCGGCTTCAGCCCGGCGCTCTGCACGTTGAGCAAGTCACCCGCCGCCGCGCGCAAGATGCCCTCGGCGAGATGGCTGCGGCAGGAGTTGCCGGTGCAGAGAATGAGGACGGTGGGTTTCATCGGCAGCATTGGCGTTTGCACAGTTCCGCGGGGTCTTGCTTGAGGATGCGCTTGAGGGTTTGTTTGTCTTCGACGGCCCGGCGGTTGTCGGCGAGGGATTTCTCGACCCAGACAATGGCTTCGCGCACGACCGCCGGCGCTTCCTTGCCCGGCAGCCGGTAATAAATCCAGCGGCCCTCCTTGCGGGACTCGACGAGGCCAGCCTGGAGGAGGATGGACAGGTGCTTCGAGACCGTGGACGGGGCCAGTCCGAACAGCTCGGTGATCTGGCAGACGCACAACTCGCCCCGCTGCAACGCCAGCAGCGCCCGAGCGCGGTTCGGGTCCGCCAGCGCCTTGGTGATGTTCATAAACTGACGCATAGCCTTATATGATATTTCGTCATATGACGAAATATACATAATCGGGCGCGGGCGGGTTGTCAACGCCGGCTTGTGGGAAAACGGGGCGCGTGTGGCCGGCGACGGCTACGCGGGCGGCGAGCGAATCCGCCAGACCAGCAACGCACCCGCCGCGAACAACAGCGCGCTGTAGCCAAATGCCGCGACCGTCCCCGCCCAAGTCCAAAGCGCCCCGACGATGATGCTCGACAGGAAGTCGCCCACGCCGTTCACCGTCGCCAGCGTGCCGAAGGCCATGCCGTGATGTTCCTCACTCACAAGTTCGGCGCAGAACGAATCTTCCAGCGTCTCCTCGATCGCGACATAAACGCCGCCCAGGATGAAGATCGCTCCGAGCGTCCAAACCGTGATCGGGAGCAGGATGATGGCAATCGCCATCACCGCCGCGAGGGCATAGCCCGCCGCGAGCACGAGGCTTTTGCGGAAGCGATCCGCCAGCCCGCCGGCGATGAAGGCGAAGCCCGCGTAGAACACGTTGTGCAGGACATAAAGTCCCACCGCGATGCTCGCCGCTTTGGCCGCGCCCAACTCCGGCGCGAGCTTCTGCGTCGCCAGCAGAATCAGCAGCGTGTGCGCGAAGTCGCCCGCGCCGAACAAGCCGACGGCGACGAGGAATTGCCGGAAGGACGGCGGCAGCATCCGCAACCGTTCGCCGAACGAAACATGCGGCACGGGCTTGCGTTCCTTCTCGCGCACGGCGAACGCGATGAGCGCCACGGCGATGAGACTCGGGATGAGGGTTGCGGCGAAGAGCGGCGGATAATGATGGTGAAACGCGGCGAGAAGGAAGAAGGCCGACGCCGGCCCGACAATCGCGCCCAGCGTGTCCATCATGCGCTCGAATCCGAACGCGCGACCGTAGGTTTCCTTCGTTACCGCGCCGGCCAGCAGCGCCTTGCGCACGGGTGTGCGCACGCCGCGTCCAAGCCAGGCCGAAGCGCGCGACAGCAGAACGTGCCAGGCGGTTGTCGCCAATCCGAACGACGCCGTCCCCAACGCGGTGGCAATGTAACCGACAACGGCGATGGGTTTGCGTCGCTGGAGTCTGTCCGTGTAATAGCCCGAGGCCATCTTGGCGAAGCTGGAGAGGCCGTCAGATACGCCTTCGATCACGCCGAGCCACGCCGCCGCCACGCCCATGGTGGCGAGGAACGCCGGCAGGACGGTGGTCGCCATTTCGTGCGACCAATCGCTGAACAGCGACGCCAGCCCGATGCCGAGCACCGTGCGGTTGAGCCAGCGGGGACGTTGCGGCTGGCGGTTGATGTTCATGCCACAGGCATCACTTCCAACTGGGTGAATCCAACACCATAGCCCAACACTTTGTGCAGTAGAAGGTCACAGTAGATTTGCCGTGCCTTTGCGTCCGACAAGTTTTTCAATAATGCGCTTGTAGGCATCCCATTCGTCGGGAGAAATCTCCCATCGTTGTCCCGACCCGAATTTGCGGACGAGTTCGCGCATCTCTTTTTGCAGGCGTTCAATTTGCGCCGATTGAAAATGATCCATTCGTCTGCGAAACAATTCATTTCCGATCAACGGCTGACAATGCAGCAGGTGTGGCAGACACAATCCACGTGAATTCTTATATGCCCGCCAAGAGCGCGGCTGTTCAAGCCAATCCGCAAACGCGCGGACGTGCTGTGCCTGACGACCGGCAAGATAGATGCAGAGCGGGCACTTCTCCGCTGCGTTTCGCAACCATTCAGCGCGAACCTGTCCGCCACCATTTGCTTCCTTGCGCGACGAATCGAGAAATTTTGCGGCGATGTAATCGTTAACCAGCGAACCGCTTTGAGGCGAGTGAATCTCGCATAGCAACCAGAAGTGGCAATTGCATAATCCGCCTGCTTCGTCTAACCGCCGGCGATTGCCTTCGTCGGCCACGTTGCCCCCAACCCACTGGCACAGTTCCTGGAACTCGTCCGCCTGCAATAGGGCACAAATCGGGCATCCGCCTGACTCAAGTGCTTTTGCGAACCCGGCAACACTCGTGCCGGGTTCAACTGGAACTGTCGGGAAGTTGCTCATCAACAAGGTGGCAGGCTTTGACTGCCGAAACGTCGCGCGCGTAACGAATGCCGGTGTGGAGGGCGTTCACATTCGCCGCGTCGTTGTGCCGCTCACTTGGAACGGAGCCGGTCCTGGAATTGTTCCAGATCATCAATGGCCTGTTTCAGTTCGGGCGCTTTGGAGGCCGTTTGCGCCAGCGTCTGTTCGAGCGCGGCCAGTTCGTCTTGCGCATATCGCTCGGCTTGAGCGCGCAGTTCTTCAATGGCTGCGGCCACACGGTTGCGCCAGTCGGCGGCCAGCCGTGAGATGTTTTTTTCCACTTCGTAACGCGCTTGGCGGGACAGGCGGCGTTCCACCAAAGAGCGGACCAGCGTCATCGGAATCAAATACCCTAGCAGGTCCAGCGGCAAGTCAAAGGCTACGCCGACAGCCACGGGCGGCGCGGACGGCTCGTTCACCTCCAGGTTGAATTCATGCGGAGCGAGTGAAAGCCCCAACGCGGTTTCAACGTGCTTGGCGAGCCGGTCCTGGAACGCCCGCAGCGTTCGCGTGAGATGCTGGCGCACTCTGGCCAGTGGCTCGCAGAACATGGTTTGTTGCGTGTGCGAAACCTGGCCGACTTCCCCGTGGAGATAATCGTGCAGCCAACGGCCATAAGCCTGAATGAACGCGGGCAGGCGCAATCGCCAATGAACGAACCGCGGCTGCAGTTCCGCTGTCACTCTTTTCTGCAACTCGCGTTGAATGGGTTGCAGTTGGGCAAGTGACCAATCCAATGCGTGAGCCGACCATTGATTGGCCATCACGCGCAATTCCTCGCGGAACGCCTCGAACTGCCTTCGCTCCTCAGCCAGTTTCTCGCTCAAGGCCTGCCGCGATGATTCGGCCTGGCTGGCGGCAGCCAGCGCGACCCGCAGATAATCGAGCGTCCGGCTGACTAGCGAGGCCAGTTTGTGCCGGAGAATCTGCTCGCCCGCTTCGGCCCGGTGTTGCAGCAAGGGCTGAAGCAATTCCTGCAGCAGCGCCGGCTTCATCGCCGCCAGTTCCGGTTTGATCGAGTAGAAGAACACCGGCAGTTCCGCAATGTGCTCCCTCTCCCGCCGCTGACGGAGGAGAGGGTCGGGGAGAGCCGGCGCGTTTTTTGGATCACTCCTCTCCCCAGTCCCCTCGCCATTCGTTCCTCGCGAGGCGAGCGAGGAGAATTCCTGCGTTCGAGGCGGCAGAGGGAGTTTCTGCCGCAGTTGCTGCCGCACGAACGCGAGCACTTCCACCCGTTGCGCTTCCGTCAACAGATCGGCCTTCGTCAACAACAGCGCAATCTTAGGCGTGTGGCGGCGCAAGTCATCGAGCAACGCCAGGTCGCGCTCCGACAGTGGCGCATCGGCGCTGACCGCGACGAGCGCCGCGCCGACGTTCGGCAGCCAGTTCAACGCGACTTCCGTGTTATGAATCAACGCGCTGCCCAGGCCCGGCGTGTCCACGAATTCCAGCGGCGCGAACGATTGCAGCGCCGGCAACTCCACTTCCACACTCGCCACTTGCTTGGTGTTGCGTGGATTTTCGTTCTCGCCCACGTAAAGGCCGATGTCATCGAGCGGAATTGACTTCACCGTGCCGTCGAGAAACCGAACCGCCGCCCGCTCCACCGGCCCGTGGCGCAGGCGGGTGACGATAGCCGTCAACGGCAGCACGCCGATGGGCAGCACAGCCCGCCCCGCGAGGTGATTCAGGAAGGAGCTTTTGCCGGCCTTGAAACGCCCGAACACCGCCACGTCAATCCGTCCCGGCGCGCCAAGCTTCTGCTGGCACGCGGCGATCTGCGGTCGCAGGTTCACCAGGTGAAACCGGTCAACCAGATCCGCAACGTGATCAAGAAGTCCGTTGACTTGAATCATAGTCTTTCATTCGGGATGCGTCTGCATGCAGGTGCGCAACCGCTCGTAAGCCGTCTGGTCAAACTGCGGCAAATGTCCACCAGTGCGCAATACCTTGGCCAGAACGTCCACGATATGGGGTTCAAGCCGCGTGCCACGATACGCCCGGATGGTTTGCTCGACGTCGTATTCAACCCGGCGAAGGGAAACTTCCCCGTCCTCCCATACCGCGTAAGCCGCGCGCGGATCGCCATCCTTCGGCTGGCCGACGCTGCCGGGATTGACGATGAGTGTCCTGCGAAATTGTGTCTTCGTCGGCAAATGCGTATGGCCGACGAACAGGAAATCGTGGCAATCGACGCCGTTCAGTTCGGACTCCCAGAGCGTCACCGGACTGTTCTGAGGAAAGTATTCGTACAGCGGTCCCGAGGGCACCGCGTGACACGCGACGCAGATGTCAGATAAGAGCAGAATTCTCATGACTTGCTACCGCGACACATACGTTTGCTCCACCCTCCGTAGCAGTGCGCCTGCTGGAAGCCGGGCAGCCGATCCCACATGTGGGGATCCGGGCCTGGCAGTCGCACACCACTACTGCGGAGGACGGGTCGGTAGGAGTCATCAGCCGGAAGGCGTTTTCCTCCGATGGCCTTCGGAGGAGGCAGATTCCATTGCCGCTCATAAAATAACATTGCCCAGCCGATTGGCAAGCCCGTCTAATTGGCGCAGATACGCGCGAACTTACTGCGAAGACCCCCAATTCTCCAGCACAAACAAATCTCTTGTGGCAGCGGCTTCACTCACGTTTTCAGTCGTCGCGCACTGGCCTTGGGCGAGCACGGCGCGATAAACTCCCGCACGGGCGTCGAAGGCATCGCGCAATTCCGCGAGCGCATCGTTGTGCCATTGTTCCAGCCGCTTGACGGCGAGCTTGAAGAATTCGGAAAGCGAACCCTCCAACTGCCCTGACATTTTGGATTCCGCAAAACGCCGCAACGCGCGCTGCCCCAGCAGCGGAAGGAGGGGAGGCTTCCGCAACGTCAGCCGCGCCGCCAGCGGCGAGGAATCCATGATGGGGAGTCCTGCCGCTTTGGGCAATTCCTCCGGCGGCCCGCGCCGGGAGCCGGAAGCGGCGTGCGCTTGCTCCAGCGCGGCCGCGAGCCGCCCTCGGACTTCTTCAACGGACTGAGCAAACACCGCGCTCACTCGCGCCAGAAATCGGTTCAGCGACGCCGAGAAAATCCCAGTCACATCCGAGGCCGCATTTGGGCCATTGAGCCAGGCGGATGCGATGTCGGTTGCGACCGCTTGCAGCGCGGATGGGGCAAGCTTGCGAGTGTTGTAACCAAGGGTTCGGCTTTCCTTCTCAGCCGATTCCAGAACAGCGCTCGCACCGCGCAACGCCTCGGCGGCTTGCCTGAAATCATCAATTTCCTGGTAGGGCGCGTCAGTCCTCTGCGCGCCGCTTTCCTGAGCATGTTCCCCGGCGCGCACGGAGTGACGCGCCCTACCTTTTTGCCCGCGCGCAGCGTCGAGGCGAACCCGAAGCGCATCCATCACCGCTTCCCGCAACAAGCCAATTTTACGCTTGAGCGAAGCGGAGGCCGCTTCGCGATGCGATTCCAGCATTGGCTTGAGTTCGCTCTCGAACCATTGCTCGCAAAGCTGCGTGTCCGCGCCGACCACGCTCACCAGATGAACGGGCAAATCGAAGTTCACCTCGGAAAACAAATGCTGGCGGACATAATCCACCATGCGCTGGCGGTCCGGCGGCGCGAGCAAATCCGCTTTGCTGATCAGCACCATCGCCGTTGCTCCAGCGCGGCAGAGTGATTGCACGACGACGAGGTCTTCGTGGCTCAAAGCTGACCCGGCGTCGAGCAGCACAATGCCGAGGTCGCATTTCGGCAAATACGCCACCGTCTCTTCCGCGCCTGTGGTCGCCAGCGAGCCCAGTCCCGGCGTGTCCACGAACGTCACGCCCTGGCGCAGCCGCTTTGCCGGAACCAGAACTTGAATGCGAGTGACGTGTTTGGCATTGGCAGGATTTTGCTGTTCCGTGGAAAACTCCGCCAGGCGCGACAATTCGACGAGTTGCGGTTTGCTTTCCGCAAACTCGATGGTCGCCTGCGGCTGCGGGCCGAAGCTGATTCGCGTCGGCACAGCGGTCACTGGAGTCACGCCGACCGGAAGAACATCTTGTTCCAGCAGGTGATTCAGCAGCGACGACTTGCCGGAACTGACACGACCGAAAACGCCAATTTCAAAAGATGTGGTTTCGAGCCGATCCAGCAATGTCACCAGAGCGCTGCGAAATTCCACCAGGCCGTGCGCGGTAATGATGCGATCCAATTCGCGCAAGAGCTTGACTCCGTCGCGAGTCTGTTCGAGCTGCAGAAGGCGAGCCTGCAAATCCGCCGTCGCTCCTTGTGCAAGGTAATTGGTGATGCGGGCCAACTCCGCGTTCAGTTCCGCAACGATCCGGTCCATCGTCCGCGCGTCCTCGTCTGAAAGTTGTCCGTAGCCGCGCATGTGCTCCGGCGCAATTTCGGCGATGCCAATGCCGGCAAAGTTCAGATGCCCGCGCGCGGCCCACAACGCGCCGGAAATCGGCGGTCTCAGCGGAATTTTTAACTCTTCGAGGATGCGCCGCATGGCCTCGCGCACGCGCACGATATAATCGTGCGTCACCTTGCGCTGAATGGGGGTGGTGTCCTGCGAGTATTCCTGGAACGGCGACGCCGACCCGGCGGAGGCCATGATGCGCTCGGCTTCGGAGAGCAGGTTGTCCACGTGTTGAAACGTGGAGAGCAGATGCCGTTGATGATTCTCATTCATCGCGCCGGGAAAATCTCGTGGATGCGGCGGTCGAGGTCCAGGCGACGTAGCGCATGGGCATTGCTCAAGTCGTAGTGGCCGCGCGAAATCTCTTCCAGCAATTCGCACAAGATCTTCGGGTTTCCCGCCGCCCGACGATGCAGCCACGCCACGATGTTCAACGTGTTAGCCGGCACGCTGCCGCCACGCGCAGCCAGTTCCACCAGCATTTGGGTTTCTCCGGGATGAAACGGCTTCAACTCCATGTGCTCGAATCGCACCAGCAATGGCCAGAAGTGGCCGATGTCCCACGGATGCTCCGAACGGACGCACAACCACACCGGCACGCGCTCGCTCACACCTTCGATGAATGCGCTGAGTTTCGGCGTCGTCCAGGTCACTCCGTCAAAAACCACGGCACGCTTCGTTCCTTTGAGCGATTTCAAGACCCGATTTTTGCGCCGGACAAGATGAAGGTCACCGGCTTCCAACTCAAATTCGCACTCCAACGCTTCGCAGATTTCACTCAGGCGTTCCGACGCCGGACAAACGCGCAAGTGGAGCGATTCACGCAGATGCGCCACGAGCGCCGTCTTGCCGACGCCTGCAGGGCCAAGAATGAGAACGTGCTTGCGCTGCACGTGCAGCCGCTGAAGCTGCGCGGCTTCCTTTCTCCGACCAACAAAAGGAAGCGCGAGCCTGTGAAATTCGTTTGAAGTTGTCGTTTGCATAACTCGCTACCGCAGACAAACTCAGTCGGTAGGAGTCATCAGCCGGAAGGCGGTTTCCCCGCAAGGCGGGCGGGCAAACTCCATTGCCTGCTACTAACATGGACGGAAGCGACTGGCTGGTCAATCACGCGAAACCAGCCTGGCCGTGTGACCGTGACAGCCAGGCAAGGAATCCGGTGAGCACTGTGGCAAAGCCCCGAAAGCTCTCGGAGCTGTCATGTCCGGTGACTCGCCGAGCCGCTCCCACAAGGAGACAGACATGAAAACCTGCATTCTGAAAGCTTGCATGTTTGTCGAGTGTCTTGCCGGGTTGACACCAGGTGTCCGAGGACAAACCCTTGCTGAACTTTGTGAGGAAATCGAATGTTGGCCGCATCCAGCGGTCAGAGCCGCCGTCACTAAGCTCTACGGTTTTTGTTCAGATTATCCCGGCATTCGGCACAACCGGAACGCTGGCGGCCAATTTCGGGCCTTGCAGGTGAAAGATTCTGTGATCGTCGCGCTGCTTCTTCTGATTGCCGGCGGCTATTTCAGAGACAATTTGGACATCACGGAGATTATCGGTGTCGAGGCTGAGGCTGTGGCATGAGCAACTTCGCCTTCCACAAAGCTGAACGGCCTGACTTACAGAAGGCGGCGCAGCGCTCATCGCTGGCGGAGCTGGACGCGCTCTTCGCCACTCTGCAGCACCGCGCCTTCAGAGAAGAGTTATAAAGGAATAAAATTGGAAGCATGTCCAATGACACTGTTAAAATTTGCGAGCGACCTGACTGAATTCCTTGCTCGGAGCGAGCAAATTTTAACAGTGTCATTGGAGCACGTGTCAAGCTTTCGTTTAGCTGATGCTTGCCAATTCTTGGAGCGGTTGCGCGCGCGAGGGCTGCCTTAGAAGCGCGTCGGACGCGCTTCTAAGGGGTAGCGTTAAAAACGTCAAGAACAAAAGCGAATTTCATGCTTGTAACGTGCTCTGGTTTGTCAGAAAGAGTGGGTAGTTTTTCTGACAGAACATAAGGCGATTATCGTGTGCAAACCATTGATGCCAAGTTGAAAAGCCGTATTTACGGCGGTGGGAGGGGTTATGTCTTCATCCCGAATGGCTTTTTGGACCTTGGAAAGCGGGATGCCGTGGACAAGGCGCTTTCGCGTTTGGCGGCGTGCGGAACGATCCGCCGGTTGGCGCGTGGGCTTTATGAGTATCCACGGGAGCACCCCGAACTGGGAATGCTTTCGCCGGACATCGAGAAGGTGGCGAAGGCGCTGGCCGGGAAGGATCGGATTCGGCTGCAACCGTCGGGTGCTTACGCCACAAATCTGCTGGGGTTGTCCGAGCAAGTGCCGGCCAGGGTGGTGTTCCTGACGGATGGGCCGTCGCGCACAGTGAAGATTGGACGGCAGGAAATCCAGTTGCGCCGCACGACGCCGCGCAACATGGCGGCGGCGGGACGATTAAGCGGGTTGTTGATGCAGGCGTTGCGGCATCTGGGCAAGGAACACATTACTCCGGCGCGAGTGGAGCATTTGAAACGCACGCTGCCAACAAGAGAGCGACAGCAGTTATTGAAGGACTTGCGGCTTGCGCCCGGGTGGATGCATCCGCTCTTTCGCGAATTGGCCGCGGAATGATTTGTGAAACTGGAATTCTTCAAACGCCCCGCGCCGGAGCAGGCTCTGATTTTCCGTGAGACGGCGGCGCGGCGCGGGTTGCTGCCGGTGATGGTGGAGAAGGATTTCTGGGTTTCCTGGACGCTGGCGGTGCTGTTCGCGCATCCGGAGTTCGGTAGTCAACTGGTCTTCAAAGGAGGCACGTCGTTGTCGAAAGTATTCGGCGTGATCGAACGGTTTTCCGAGGACATTGACCTGTCGGTCAGCCCGGCGTTCCTGGGCATCAGCGAGGAATCAGTGGAACAGGCCGGCAGCCGGAACAAGCGGACGGAGCGGATGAAGGAACTGGAAGAGGCGTGCATTGAACGCGTGCGTGACCGGTTCTTGCCGGAGCTTGAGCAAATCGCCGTCGAAGTGCTCGGCAATCGCTCTGGCGGTGCGGCGTGGATGGAATTTCGGGTGGATGCCATGACCCATTCGCCGGTGGTGCTCTTCCATTATCCGTCCACCGAACCGTCCGGATTCGATTATCTGGGGCGCTTCGTGAAGATGGAGTTTGGATCGCTGACGGACCAAAGACCGGTAGGAACTCACGCGGTGCGTCCTTGGGTAGCGGAGGAATTTCCGAAACAACTCGGAGATTTTCGCTGCGAGCTGGTGGCGCTGGAGCTGGAGCGCACTTTCTGGGAGAAGGCCACCATTCTGCACGCGGAGCATCATCGCGATCGGGTGAAACCGATCCGCGACCGTTTCTCTCGACATTATTCCGACATGGCCGCGCTGGCCCCTCACGCCATAGCTGAACGCGCACTGGCTCGCGAGGACTTGCGGCAGCGTGTGGCGGATTGGAAGAGCCGGTTCTTCGCGGCAAGTTGGGCGCGTTACGATCTGGCCAGACCCGGAACATTCCGCCTCGCGCCGCCGGAATTCCGACTGGCTGAACTGAAGAAGGATTACCAGGCGATGCGGGATATGTTTCTCGCCCCGCCGCCGTCGTTTGAAAGTGTTATAAAAACGGTGTCCGATTTAGAACACCAGATCAACGGGAGGTCGCCGTCGTGAAGTCCAATTTTGACTTCCTCAAAGCCGAATGGCCCGAGTTACACGACGCTGCGATCAGGGCGGAGGCGCTGGCGTATCCCGATTCGCGAACGGCGTGTTTCTACGCACGGCGAGGCTTGGAGGTGGTGGTGCATTGGCTCTACAAACATGATGCATCGTTGCGCCTGCCGTACCTATGAAAAGTTTCGCGACAAGGCGCGGGCATTTCTGCGAGAGCATCAGGATCATCTTACCATCCAAAAGTTGCGGATGAACCAACCGCTCACCGCCCTCGATCTGGCAGAGTTGGAACGGATGCTCGCGGAAAGCCGACTAGCCAACCCCGATCATTTGCAGAAGGCGAAGGCGGAAAGCAACCGGTTGGGACTCTTTGTTCGCTCCTTGGTTGGCTTGGATCGTGAAGCGGCAAAACAGGCTCTGAACGGTTTTACGGCAGGAAAGACATTGAGCGCGAACCAAATCGAGTTCCTGAACTTGATTGTTGATCACCTGACAGAACACGGCGTGATGGATGCTGGTTTGCTTTACGAGTCACCGTTCACGGACATCACTCCGCAAGGACCGGACGGTTTGTTTCCAGCAGCGCAAGTTGACCAGCTTGTTTCGCTGCTTGGAGAAGTCCGGCAACGGGCAATTGCCTGAATTGCCATCAGTGTTTATCAGCGGTTCAATTCTCTGTGGCTTTTGTGCTTTTTTGCGGCTGAAATGAATTTGAGTTCGGCTCGCCGGTAGTCCCGCCCCGCTACGCTTCCACTTTCGCCCTGCTCCGGCGAACCGAAGCGGCGCGGCAGGCGAGACGTCCGCCTCCATCGCGTTCCGGTGAGACAAGCCCGCGCTACCCGCCAAACGCCGCGGCCAGTTTTATTTCCTGGCCGCCTTGAACATCGACCCGCCGTAGCGCGCCTTGTTGCCGAGCTCGCGCTCGATGGCGAGGAGGCGGTTGTATTTCGCGATGCGTTCGGAGCGGCAAAGCGAGCCGGTTTTGATCTGGCCTGCATTCGTGCCGACCGCGAAGTCGGCGATGAAAGCGTCTTCCGTTTCGCCGGAGCGATGCGAGATGACCGCGCCGTAGCCGGCCTCTCGCTCATCATAGTATTCGTCATCCGGACAATGCCTGAGCCAGCACAAGCACTAAGAGCAAGGTCAACAGGCCATAGGCCACGTAGGCGTTGAGCCGCCCGTGATGCATCGCGGCCAGGGCGCTGGCAATCTTCAAAGCTCCATACCTCAGAGGCGTTACGACGCAGCGGTCCACGATGTGCACTTCCTGCCGATGACGGCGAATCGCAGCCCGGAAATGTTCAGCCACCGTTTCCCGCGTGTCCTTGGTGGTGGGGCGAAGGATGGCGTCGAAAATCACCCGGACGGGGTTGGAAAATCCCGTGGCAGTGTAAGTCATCTCGGGGAGCAATCGCCGGATGCCACCGTCCCAGCGCGGCCGGCGAACCACGCAACGATGTCGCGCCAAGCCAAGTCGCACCACAATGAACGTGGTTCCGAGAAGGCCGAGCAACACTGGAAACATGTACGACGTGGACATGGCGAACACAACCGGGTTCTGCGCGCCACCCCGATGCATCACGACCAGCCCTTGACCAGGCACAACCTGCTGCCCGACTTGCGCGCCGAGGTCGTGAAACTCGGCGGCAAACTCGCCCGGCAACTGCGCGTGAGCCGGGCTGGACGCGAAGAAAGGCGGCACCAGCGCGTCCACGGCGCTCGCCTGTGTCAACGGCATCAGCACGCCGTTCAGTGTTGAAATCACGAACGTCGGCAGCACGCCTAACAGCAGGCAGAGGGCGGCGAGCAAACCCATCGGCAGTGTCATCGAGCGCGCGGCTTCGGTGGTCTGCTCGACCTGCGTTGAGCGCGACATGCCCAGGAAGCCCATCGCAAACGCCTTCACAAAACACGTGACGGCCAGCGCCGCCGTCAGCGCGAGTCCCGCGCCGCACAAGGCGAAGACCACCTTCACGCCGACCGACGAGAGTTCGGCGCTGCGCAGCATCGTTTGCAACGTGAGCCATTCGCTCACGAAACCATTGAACGGCGGCAGGGCCGAAATCGAGAGCGCGCCCGCCAGGAAGCAAAGGGCCGTCCACGGCATTCGCCGAATCAATCCGCCCACCAGGTCCAGGTCGCGCGTGCCGACCTTGGCATCCACCGTGGCCGCGCCGAGGAACAGCAGTGCCTTGTAAATCGAGTGATTGGTCATGTGATACAGCGCCGCGACAAACGCGATGGTCGCCAGAAGGGGATGCCCCGCAGCGGTGAACACAAAACCCGCGCCCAGCCCGGCGGTGATGATGCCCACGTTCTCGATGGAACTGTGCGCCAGCATTACCTTCAGGTCATTCTCCGTCGTCGCGTAGAGGATGCCAACGAAAGCCGAAATGGTTCCGACAATCAGCGCGACCAAACCCGGTCCCGTCAGCGTCATCGGCAGCAAATCCATGTTGACGCGCACAATACCGTAAAGCCCCAGGTTCAGGATGACGCCGGAAAGCAGCGCCGAGACGTTGCCCGGCGCGACGGGATGCGCGCGCTGCAGCCACGCATTGAAAGGCACCAGCCCCGCCTTCACTCCGAACCCGAAGAACGAAAGCAGAAACACGGCCCAGCGCACGCCGCTGCCCAGCCCTTGGGGCACGGTCTTCAGCGCGGAAAATTCCAGGCCGCCTGCCGCCACCGCGAGCAGCAACAGCGCAAACGCCGCCGCCAGCGTTCCGGCCTCGCCCATCGCCAGCATCAGGTAGCCGGCCCGCGTGTGCGTTTCTTCCCGGTGCTCAAAGTTGACGAGCAAATAGCTCAGGATGGACATCGCCTCCCAAGCCAGCAGGAACAACAGCACGTCACCGGCGAGCAAGATCAGCACGATGGACGCAAAGAGCGCCAGATACCAAACGTTGAAGGCTTTCAGGCTGTAATGGCTCAAGTAACGTTTCAGGTAACCGGAGGAAAAGATTGAAGCCGGCAAAAACACCAGGGCGGTCACGGCCAGGAAAAGCGCCGAGAGCCGGTCCAACGAAAGTGTCAATGTTCCCAAGGACGGCAAAGTCCAAAGCGAAACCTGAAAGGCATCTCCTGTCAGCAAGACCCTTCCGCTACTCCACAGAACCGCGAGGGCAGCGGCGGACCCGAACCAAGCCAGCGACTTCGGACACCAGCGTTCCGGGATAAGCATCGTCAGCACGATCCCCGCGACGCACAGCCAGAAAAACAATTGAAGCAAGAGGCCCAGGTTCATAGTGCCTTTACTTCTTCGGTGTTGAGATTCTGTGCCGGTGAAACCAGCAACGCCGATGGCCTGCGGCCCACCGCTACGAGCAGCCCATGCAGGATCGCCAATGGCGGCGGCGGTTGGCCGGGCACTTCCACGTCCACCGGCAGCAAGTCGCGCACGCCGCTGCCGCAAACGAAACTTGGACCGAACACGCTGCCTGACAGCGCGCACGCGCCCACAGCGATCACCCGCTTCGGCGTCGGCATTGCGTCGTAAGCCTTTTGCAGCGGCACGCGCATGTGGTCCGTGACCGGGCCGACCACGAGCAGCACGTCTGCCTCACGGGGCGTCGGCGTAATGAAGAAGCCGAGGCGGTGCATGTTGTAGTAAGGGTTGTTCAATTGCCGGACTTCATTGAGGCACGCGCCGCAATCACCGGCATCCACCACGAGGATGTGAATGGAGCGGTTGAATGCCGAACCGAGCGCGCGCCAAGGTCGGTGACTCCCATCAGCGGATGCCGTCGCCCACTCGTAACCTTCCTTCCAGCGAATCGGGGCGGTTGCACCGTAGCGGCAACGGAAGCAATGCACACAGCGCCGATAATCCACCGCGACTTGACGGTCGGCCAAGGTGAGCGCGCCGGTCGGACAGAGATCCACCAAAGATCGCGCCTGCGCTTCGGGATATTCCCCGCCGACCGGCAAGCCCGGCGAAACACCGGTTGCCTTTTCTTCACGCGCCGGATAGCGCGTCGTCTTGATCCCGGTTGCCAATCCTTTGCGGACCCATTGACTCATGGTTGCCTCTTCATTTTGTGCTTCAGCGATCGTTTTCGGCCACGGAAAGATCGAACGTGGCCAGGATGATCGGAAAATCCTGAAAGGCGAATTGCTCCACCGCCAGGTGGAAGCCGTGCCAATTGGCAAACGACGGAGTGATGAGGCGACACCGCGCCACTCGCCCCGTGTCGTCAATGCGCAGCCAATGAAAGGTCGCGCCGCGCGGAGCCTCGACCCAGCCCAGCGCCGCGCCCGGTTGGATTTTCACGTCCGCCGCCAGAACCGGCCCCGCCGGCAGCGCCGCCACTGCTTGTTCCATCAGTTTCACCGACTGTCTAGCCTCGGCGAAAAGCACCCGCAGCCGCGCGTAGCCATCGCCTTCCTGCTCACGCGGCACGTCGAAGTTGAATGCTTCATAACCCGAATATGGCTGGGCTTTGCGCAAGTCGCGCACGACACCCGAAGCGCGGGCGACCGGTCCCACGAGTCCATAATTACGGGCGTCCTGTTCCGAAATGATTCCGACCTCCTCCAACCGATCCAGGAAACTACTGGACGTACGCAGCATCTTCTCCAGTTGATCGAGGCGTTTCAGAATGGTCTGCGCTTGTTGCACCGCCTCGCGATAAGCGGCATCGGCGAGCGCGCAACTCAAGCCGCCGGGGACGGCGAGGCCAAAGAGATAACGATGGCCCATGAATGCGCCAGAGAGCCGCAACAATTCCTCTTCGAGTATCGCGGCCTGGTTGTTGGCCACGACCAAAGCGGTGGACTCGCAAATTTCCTGGATCGCGCCGGCATGATGGCGGAGACGTTCCAATTCGGCGAGCAGCACGCGCAGCACCCGCGCCCGCGGCGGCGCTTCGATGCCGCAAATACTTTCGACCGCCTGGCAAAAGCCCAGCGCGTGCGCGAACGCCGTGGTCGCCGCGAAACGCTCGGCTAGCAGCAGCGCGTCATTCATCGACCGGCCTTCGGCCATCTTTTCCACCGCGCGATACTTGTAAAACAGTCTGGGGATTGCCCGAATCACGTCCTCACCCACGGTTTCCAAAAGGAAATGGACCGACTCGGTCACGCCGGAGAATTTCGGCCCTATCGGCATGAGGAAAGCGCCGGGGGCTTCAACGATGCGGCGCGGCTGCCAGTTCAAATCCGGTTCGCGGCGCGTGACTGGCTTGCCGCCATCAAACTTGCGGCGCATTGGGCCGAGGTTTTCCTGCCACCGATCATTGTGCAGCACGAAGTCGCCGAGACGCGGGTGGCCCTCGAAGCTCAACCCAAACAGGTCTTCCGCCTCGCGCTCGTGCCAGTCCGCCGCATGAACCCGCGAGCTGATGCTCGGAAAGGTTGGTCGGTCCAGCGGTTGGTGCGCCAGCAGATGCACCCAGCCAGCCGGCCGGGTGCGGTAAAACACGTGTCGCAGTTCCCACTGCGACGGGTTTTCTTCAACGATCAGCCCCGCAAAACTATAGTTCCTCTCTTCGTTGAGCCACGCGCATACGTCGGCCAGACTGCCATTTTCACATTCCAGTTCGCACAGCGACCGCGCCGCATCGAGGCGAACCTGGACTTTGCCCGCCCATCGTTGGCCGGCTATCTCGGCGATGTTTGTCGGATTCATGCCATTCATCTTTCCAGCGCCGTGGCGCCCAGGAGCAATAATTGATGAAGCGGTTCCGGCAGATACAACCCCAGCGCAATCACGAACAGAGCCGCCACGCAAAGCGTGGCCACACAACTTGCGGGCAGGCGCGAACGCAGGGCAGGCGTCTCGCCTGGCTCACTTTGCCCGAAAACCATGCGGTTCACGTGCAGCATAATTCCAAAGAACCCGATGGCGACGAATAGCCCCAGCAGTCCCATCGCCAGGTAACGCCGTTCGGCCAGACCGGCTTTGAAAATGGAGAACTCGCTCAAGAACACCGCGAACGGCGGCGCGCCTGCAATGGCCAGTCCGCCGATTAGCAAACTCGCCCCCGCAGCCGGTGACGTTCGAATCAAGCCGCGCACCGACGCGATTTCGCGAGTGCCCACGGCCAGCAGCGCCGCGCCCGCCGCAAAGAAACAAAACGACTTGGTCAGGGTGTGGTTCAGCGCTTGATACAATGCGCCGTAGTGCGCTGCGGAAGTGCCGAGTCCCGCAGCCAGCAGTATGATGCCCATGTGCTCCACGGTGGAAAACGCGAACATCCGCTTGTAGTCGCGCACCCGGAGAAGCAAGAACGCCGCGACGCCCACCGAGACCAGTCCGAAGACAATTGCCCACACTTCGGCATGAGCGCTCGGCGCGGCCTTGAGCACCGGGAACAGCCGCAGGATTACGTAAAGCACCGCTGTGGTTTCGACGCCCGAGAGCAGCGCGCACACCGGTGACGGCGCTTGACTGTGCGCGTCGGGCAACCACGTATGCATGGGCACGAGGCCCACTTTGGTGCCGAGTCCCACCAGGATCAGCACGAACGCGGTTTGCAGCAAAACCGCCGGCATTTTTGGCGCTGCGGCCACCAATCCTTCCCAAGTGTAAGTGCCGCCGCCCGCCGTCTGCATCGCGGCGAAGAGCACCAGGAAACCGAGCAAGGCCACTGCCGCGCCCATCAAGGACAGCACAACGTATTTCCACGCCGCCTCCAGCGCTTCGCGCGTGTTTTCAAAGCAGACCAACAGGGCCGAGCAGACCGTGGTCAACTCCACGACAATCCAGACCAGCGTCGGTTCCATCGAAACCGGAATGGCCAGCATGGAAAAGATGAAGAGATTGTAATTGGCGTAGTAGAGCCGTAGCCGCTTGGGTTTATGCGAGTTCGCCGATATATAGCCCCAAGAAAAAAACGCCGCCGTCGCGCCGACAAAGGCGATCAGCAACAGCACCAGCGCGCTCAAGCCGTCCACCGCTATCCATTTCGGAACCGCCACCACCGGCCCAGTCCTCACGACCTGTCCCGCGAGTTGCGCGCTTACAACCAGCACCGCAGCAGACGAAGCAAGGGTGACGCTCGCCGCCACCCGCCGGCACGGCAGGCAGGACAAAACTGCGGCTGCCAAAGGCAGTGCCAGCAGAACGATCACGTTCATTTGACCACCTCCTCCGGCACTTCTTCGGTCACTTGCTCTTTCAGTCGCGCCAGCGCGCCGACCTCGGTTGTGCCGATATGTTGATGGACCGCGCGAATTAACACCGCCGCGATGAACACGATGATTAGCCCGTCCGCGGCAATGGCCAGTTCAACGAGGAGCGGCAGCGTGCGCGCCAGGCTGATGCCGGCGAAAAACGCGCCGTTTTCCATCGCCAGCAAACCGATGAGCAATGGCACCGCCTCGCGCCTCACTGCAAGCGTGTAAGCGCCGAGAAAAAGTCCGGCAAATCCGATGGGCACATTTGGCCCGCGAAATTCGACCGCGACCGCCCGCTGCAACGGGATGGTCAAGAAGTAGGCCAATATCGCCAGCGCCAGCGCGATAAGCAGCGACATCGGAATGTTCAAAACCTGATCAATCTCGCGGCGGGTATAAACTTCCTCATGCACCGCGCGCCGGAGAATCCAGGGAATCAGCACCGGTTTGGCAATCACATTGACCAGCGCGACGCCGTAGAGATGCCACGAGCCGTGCCGAAGGCCCAACAGGAACGCCGAGGCCGCCAGCAGCAGCGATTGCGTGATGAAGAGAGTCAACGTGCCCTTCGCCTGGCGCGTGGCGACAATGCCGAAGGCGGTGAGCAAGAACAGCCCGCCGGCCAGCGTATTCAGCGAGTCCAGTACCGAGAGCGTTGTGAGCGGTTCGTTCATGGCCATCCTTGTCAGAGCGCAAACAACCGCATGATCATCGCCGCCACCGACGTGATGAAGGCGCTGCCGAGGAACTCGCTGATGCGAAACAAGCGCAGCTTGGCCAGCGACGATTCGATCACCACCAGCACCAGCACGAAAATAAACATTTTGAATAGGACGAGCGGAATCGCCAGCAGCACTGCGCCCAGCGCCAGTTTGTCTGCCAGACCCCACGGCGTGACCAGCACGTTGAGGAAAATGCACAGCAGGACGAAGAGTTTCATGTGGCCGCCCCACTTCATCAGCGCCGCGCCTTTGCCCGAATACTCCAGCGCTTTGGATTCATCAATCATGGCCAGTTCAAAGTGGCCGGAAGGATTGTCCACCGGAATCCGTCCCGCCTCGGCGAGGATCAACATGAGAAACGCCGCCATCAGCAGCACGTGCGACGGCTCCAGGAAATTCGCCGGCGGCGACATCCACCGCTTCTGCACGATGTAGGGGATGGTGGAGTCGGCCACGAACGAGACCGTGAAGAAAACGATGATAAACACCGGCTCGGCCAGGAAGCCCACCATGCGCGTCCGGCTCGCGCCCATTGGACCATACGGGTTGGCGGTATCAACGGCGGCCAGCGCTTTGAAAAATCCGCCCAGCGCGAGCACGAATCCGCCGCCGACCATGTCCGCCATGAATGCAAAGAACAGCGGGTAACTCGTGAGCACCGGAATCAGCAGCGTCACGAAGATCGGTGTGACGAACGCGACGTATGGCGTGACCCGGAAAATCCAGGAGCTTTCCTCGGAGACAACTTCATCCTTATGAAAGAGTTTCCACAGGTCGCAATAGGGCTGGAAGACGCTGGGGCCATGCTTGGACTGCACGATCTCCTTGAGCCGATTGAGCACGCCGGCAACGAGCGGCGCGAAGACCAGCACCACCAGGACTTGCAGGAAATTGAAGAGGATACGCTGGCTCACAGACCCTCCTTCGCTACAGGAGCTGCGCCAGCGGCATTCTCGAACTCGGCCTCATAATTCGCCATCAATAGAAGTTCCATAACCTGATCAAGTTTGCTGCGGGTGGGTGAGCCGGACATTCGACTCCCACTACTTCGTCAGCAGTAGGAGTCATCAGCCCCCGGAGGGTGGCATTATAAGGCGAACTCCATCGCCTCAACTCGGTGGAATTTGCACGGCAGCGGCCGAAAAGTCAAGCCGAGTCAGGGGAGGGTAGTGGTACCGTTTAGCCAAACGGCGGGTGGGGCGAGCGTCCTCGCGAGCTGTGATGGCGTTGGAGGGAAGCGCTTCGTCGCTTCCCTGATTTCTTGGGCACTGACGGAGCAGTGCCCTCCAATCAACGCGCGGCTCCCCAGGGCTTCGCCGCGCCGAAGCGGCTTCGTCCGCGCAGGCGGGTCTCGCCCCACCAAACTGTACCACCGCCCAGGAGAGCACACGCGCCTCGAATGCGGTGACCGAATTTCTCCCGATCACACCCCACTTGGAGTCAATGGAGTTTGCCGAGCGGAATCGAAGCAGCGGCGCTCCCAATCACAAGTCACTTCCAGCGAGCATTAAATACCACACCGCCGTAACGCGATTTCTTGCCCAATTCATTTTCGATGACAAGCAGGCGATTGTATTTGGCGATGCGCTCGGAACGGCAGAGCGAGCCAGTCTTGATCTGACCCGCGCCCGTGCCGACCGCGAAGTCGGCGATGAAGGCGTCTTCCGTTTCGCCGGAGCGATGCGAGATGACCGCGCCGTAGCCGGCCTTCTGCGCCATCGCCACGGTTTCCAACGTTTCGCTGACCGTGCCGATTTGGTTGAGCTTGATGAGAATGGCGTTTGCGATGCCGTCGCGGATGCCTTTGGCAAATATCTTCGGGTTGGTGACGAAGTTGTCATCGCCGACGAGTTGCAGCTTTTTGCCGAGCGCCGTCGTCAGCGCCTTCCAGCCGTCGCGGTCTTCCTCGCCCATGCCGTCTTCAAGCGAGACGATGGGATAGTTCTTCACCCACTCGCTGTAGAGCTTCACCATCTCCGTTGGCGACTTGCGCGAGCGATCCGATTTCTTCATCACGTAGTTGCCGTCTTCGTAGAACTCGCTTGCCGCCGGGTCGAGGGCGATGGCGATGTCCTTGCCGGGCTTGTAACCGGCAGCTTTGATGGCTTCGACAATTACCTCCACCGCTTCGTCATTCGTCTTGAGGTTGGGGGCGAAACCGCCTTCATCACCCACCGAGGTCACCAGGCCGCGCTTTTGCAGCAGCTTCTTCAACGTATGAAACGTTTCCGCCCCGTAGCGCAACGCTTCGGCGAACGTTGGCGCGCCGATGGGGAAGAGCATGAACTCTTGGAAGTCCACGTTGTTCGTTGCGTGCGCGCCGCCGTTGAGCACGTTCATCATCGGCGCGGGCAGGACGTAAGGCGCACTGGCTTTGCCGCCATGCAGCTTGCGAATGTAAGAGTAAAGCGGAATTCCTGAATCGAGCGCGGCAGCACGACAGACGGCCATTGAGACGCCGAGAATCGCGTTCGCACCGAGCTTGGACTTGGTTTCCGTGCCGTCGAGTTTGCGCATCAGATCGTCAAGCTCCCGTTGCGCGTGCGGCGATTTGCCTTTCAATTTGGGCGCGATGATTTTGTTGACGTTGGCCACGGCTTTGAGGACGCCCTTGCCACCGTAGCGTTTGGCGTCGCCATCGCGCAGTTCGACGGCCTCACGAATGCCGGTGGACGCCCCTGACGGCACGCAGGCTGAAGCCGTGATGCCATTGTTGAGCGCGATGTTGACCATGACGGTCGGGTTGCCGCGCGAGTCAAGGATTTCGAGTGCTGTGATGTTTTGGATTTTACTCATAATATTTCTCATAAATCAGTCGGCATCTTCAATACGGCGCCCGGCCTGCGCTTCTTGCCCCACAATCAGCACGCTGCAATGGGCGTGGTCGCTGACGCGGTCGGCAGTATCGCCGAGCAGCCGGGAACGAATTGCGCGAACAGCCACACACCGCGAACAGCAGCAGAAACGCCGCGCCGCCGATGGACGTGCTCGCGCGCAAGTTGGACTGCAGCGAACCGGGTCAATCTCCGCCCCGGCCAGGAACGTCAGCACGCCGCTGCCGAGCATGGCCAGAAAGTTCGTCCAGTCGGTGGAACGCAGGATCTGTTGTCCCTCGCCGAAGTGGATGTTGCCTGCCGCCAGCGCGACGGGGATCTCAGCCCGCGCTACGAAAATAGCGATGCGGATCAGGATATAATTGAGCATAAAAAAATCCTGCCGACACGCAATACTTCAGCAGGAGTTATCAACTCTGAACCCGGTTCAGGCGGTTGCCTCGCAGCGCGAGTTGGCAAACCCCATTGCCAGTGCTTCAAAGATAGCTTTTGACACCCGGGTTTGGCAAGAGCGCGGATGGGCGCTGGCTTATTTCTACCGCTGGAAACGCCGGGACGGGAAGGGAAGCCCTTCAACCACGAAACACTCAGCGCGGCGCAGCCGCAACCAGAGATGATGATGGCTCCCCGCGGATGACAGCAGGGAAACCTGTCTCGGCTTGGATATGCCGGTCAAACTTTTCACCCGGTCTGCGGCCACTTTCCGGGCGTTGCCGAGCCGTGTGGTTGCGCTGAGGAGCGCTTGCCAACGCCGCAGCCGGGAGACGATAGTATGACGGAGTTCACAACTGTGGAGTCTGCCAGATCAACCGCAGGCGCAATCAGCGCGGCCGGGCCGCCACGCACCGAGGCCCCCGGCTTGGCCACCGCTGACGCCCGCGCGCGGCTTGCCCGGTTCGGCCCTAATGCCGTCCGCGAGGAGCCGCCGCACCCGCTGCGCCAGTTCGTTCGCCGGTTTTGGGCGCCCATTCCCTGGCTGCTCGAAGCCACTGTTGTCATCCAGATGTTCCTGGGCGAGCGCGTCGAGGCGGGGGTGATCGCCGGACTTCTGGTGGCGAACGCGGTGCTGGGGTTTTTGCAGGAAGGCCGCGCCCAAAAAGCGCTCGCGCTGCTCCGGCAGCAACTGCGCGTTGCGGCCCGTGTCCGGCGCGACGGCCAGTGGAGGACGATCAGCGCCGAGGAACTGGTGCCCGGGGATCTCATTCACCTGCGCCAGGGTGGCATTGTGCCCGCCGACGTCCGGCTTAGCGATGGCTCCCTCCTGTTGGATCAATCGGCGCTCACGGGTGAATCCACGGCGGTGCCGGTCGCGCCAGGCAAAACCGCTTACGCCGGCGCTCTGGTGCGGGGCGGCGAGGCCACCGGCGTGGTCGCAGCCACCGGCGCGCTCACGTTCTTTGGCAAGACGGCGGAGCTGGTGCGCACCGCCCACACTGCCAACCGGCAGGAACATGAGATCGTGCGCGTCGTGCGCGACCTGTTCGTCCTGAACGCCGGTTTGATCATCATGGTCTTCGGCGTGGCTCATCTGCGGGGCATGACGCTCGGATACACGCTGCCGCTGGTGTTGACCATTCTGCTCGCGTCCATCCCCGTCGCTCTGCCCGCCACGTTCACGCTGGCGGCCGCGCTTGGCTCGGTGGAGTTATCGAAATTCGGCGTGCTGGTTACCCGCTTGAGCGCATTGCACGACATCGCTTCCATGACCGTGCTGTGCTGTGATAAAACCGGCACGCTCACCCGCAATGAGGCGACCGCCAGCGCGTTGCGCCCCGCGGACGGTTTCACCGAGGAACAATTGCTGCGCGCCGCGTGGCTTGCCAGCGATCCGGCGGGACAGGACCCGGTGGACGGCGCGATGGTGCGCGCGGCGGCGGCGCGCGGCCTGGCGGGCGACGGCGCCACACGCGTCGAGTTCAAGCCGTTCGATCCGGCGGCCAAACGTGCCGAGGCCGCCTATCGCGAGGCCGATGGCGTGCACCGTTACACGAAAGGCGCGCCCGCCGAACTCGCCCGACTCTGCGGCGCGCCGGAATCAACGTGGCTGCCCCAGGAGCAGGAACTGGCCGCGCGCGGCCAGCGGGTGCTGGGCGTGGCGGCGGGCGTCGAGGGTTCCATGCGGTTCGCGGGCTTGATTGGCCTGGAGGATGCCGTGCGCGAGGACTCCCGCGCCGTCGTCAAGGCCATACAGGACGCCGGTGTGCGCGTCGTGATGGTTACGGGCGACAACGCCCTCACCGCCCGGGCCGTGGCCGAACAGGTGGGTATCCCGCCGCGAGTCTGTCCGCCGGAGGCATTGCGCGGCGACCTCGGCGGGGAGACGCTGGAAAACAGCGTGTTCGCCGGCGTGTTTCCCGAGGACAAATTCAAGCTGGTGCGCGCCTTTCAGCGGCAGGGTGCGGTGGTGGGCATGAGCGGCGACGGGGTGAACGACGCGCCCGCGTTGCGGCAGGCCGAGGCGGGCATTGCCGTGGCCAACGCCACCGACGTGGCCAAGGCCGCCGCGGCCATCGTGCTGACCCAGCCGGGCCTGGCCAACGTGGTGCCGGCCATTGAAACAAGCCGGCGCGTGTTCCAGCGCGTGCTCACTTACACGCTCAACATGCTCTCGAAGAAAGTCGAGCTGATGTTCCTGCTCGTCGCGGGTTTTCTCCTCACCGGCCACAAGCCGCTGACGCCGCTGCTGATGGTGCTGATCATTTTTCTCAATGACTTTCTGACGATGGCGCTCACGACCGACCGCATGAGCGTCTCGTGGCGGCCGAATCTGTGGCGCACGCGGCCCATCGCCGTTGCGGGTGTCATCCTTGGATTGCTGCGGCTGGTTTTTACCTTCGGCATCTTCGCGCTCGGCCACTACGCGCTTCACTTCGACACCCCGCACCTGCAATCACTGACCTTCGCCACCGTCATCCTGGGTTCGCAAGCGGGCGTTTATCTGCTGCGCGAGCGCGGACACTGCTGGGCGTCGCCTCCGAGCCGCGCGATGATCGCCAGCACGGCGCTGGGATTGGGCGTGACGGCGTTCATCGCGCTATCGGGCTGGCATGTGCCGGCCATTGCTCCACAGTTGCTGGCCGCCGTAGCCGGGGCGGCCGTGGTTTACTTCTTCGCCCTGGATTGGATTAAAGTCCCGCTGTTCGCGCGGTTGTCCCTGCGCTGACGCCGGCGCGGTCTTGAACGGATGAAATGACTTTCGGGGTCTGAATTCATAAGCGAATGGCCGGTGGAAATCTTCAGCCCGGCTTTTGTGGCGGCAGGCAGCCTTATTTCCAGTCAAATACCGTCACCGCATCGAGGTCGGCCCACGAATTGCCCTTCCGCATCCGGGGGGTGGTGCGCCCGACGTATTGGAGGATGCGGTGCCGCCCCTCCTTTTCCACGGTGAAGACCAGGGGCTCGACCAATCGGGCAATGATCCAGCTCGTTGGTTCCATCCCGATGATGACAACCGGTTGGCCGCGCCAGGTGGACTCGGATCTCTTTGTGAATTTGAACCCGACGGTTTCCGCCCGCGTGACCGCGGCGTAGCGGAACTTGACCGCCGCGCCACTCATCAAAGCGCCCCAGTGAGCCACGATGAACGGGCCAATCATGTCGTTGACCAAAGTGTCCGGCTCGAACCGTTCGTTCCCCGTTTTGGCATTATGATCCTCGGTATAGTCAAAAACGATTCTCTGCTGCTTCGAATTCTTCGGATCGTGTTGAACCAGAGCGCTGCCGTGGGCGCCGCTTTGCGGTTCCTCCAGATGCAGGGAGGCCAGCTTCCCCGACTCGTACACGACCCGTTCCCGGGCCGCGACCGTGCCGTCCGGACGGACATATTCGCGCAACACGCGGACCGTTGAGCCGGAACAGTTGGCCGCCCGCCGGAACGTGAAGAGGACCTCCTTGGAATCGGCTGCTTTCGAATAGACCGTGCCGGTGAGGACAGCGGGTTCAAAGTAATCGCCGGTATTGGCCTGCGGGTTCCCTTCGGCGGCAGCGGACAGGGACTGGCCGGCGCCAACCCAAAAGGCCAGGAACACCGCCAACCCCACCGGTCTGTGAGGGCGCGCGTTTCTTTTCATCACCGGGAGGCTAAAGGAAAATCAGGGATCGTCAAATGGCAGACGGCGTTGTACGGGGCAACCGTGCATATCGGATGAATCCGGCGTCTCGATGGCAGTGCCGGGCTGCGGCCTGCTCTCCGCCTTGTCCAGCCGATTCGATCGCACGCCCCTCAAGCTTCTTTGCGTCGCCGACGGGATTCCAGCAATGCGTGTTGGGCCCAAAGTTCCAATTCCCCCGGCGCCACTTGAAACAGCCATTCTTCCAGCGCCCGCTGGTTTTTCGGGTCCGTGATCTGCTCCCAAAGCCGGGCGACGTCCTTGTCGTGGCACTCCCAGGGAACGGTGTGAGGCACTTTGGCTTGTCTGACGGCCTGTTGCAGGTCGAGCCAGAGCACCAGCAGCCGGTGGATTCGGTCGGTTTGGCTTTCCATAGTGGTGATTGGGTTTTGAGGCGGTGCGTCCAATGCTTGCGCAAGCCGTTTTCGGAGGTGATCTCCAAGCCGATAGAGCCGTGTTCGTTCGCTGGAAACCTGCCGGGCACGAAGAAAATTCCCGAAACGGGTCTGTGCCGTTACAGCCTCCATGCAGGATCGTTTTGCGGCCGCGCCATCCCCGCGCAAGTGGCGTGCCCGCGGGAGTGATGCATCAAGGCTGTGCCCCCGGTTGGAAATCTTTCCGCGCCCTTGGAGAGTCCGTTGCCAGCTCGGGCTGCAACCCCGTTCCGCTGCGAACCCCGGCAGGCCCTTCATTTGCACTCCTTCTTGACCTTTTCCTCGAAGGCTTGGCGTAAAAACGTTGAGCGGTCGAGGTTCGATTTCTGGATGGCCTCATCCAGAGCCGCCGCCATCGACTTCGGCACCCATGCGCCGATGAAGATCCATTTTTCCCGCCGTGCGCCTTTTGTCCATCGCTTCCCACCCTTACCCATAAAGCCAGTTTAACGGAGTTTAACACCCCGGCAAGCTTTTTCTTGAGAATTGCCTTAAAGGTGTTAAACAAGGTCCATGCCTGGGGTTCGATCTGAAGGTCAGACCATGATCGGTTGTTGGTGCGACGAGGCATTGGTCGAGAAAATCGATCATGCCCGGCGCTCGCGCACCCGGTCTGAGTTTTGCCGGGAAGCAATTGCTGAAAAGCTTCGGGCACTGGGCTTTGAGGTTCCGGAACACGAAACCGCCTCGCCGGATCGAGCAGGCAAGGGCGGTCCGAAGCCAACGGTGTATCCGATCCCGCGCCATGCGGCGCAACTGAACGAGCCCGGTACTGGAACCGCCGCGGCCGCCCGGCGGCGTTCCCGGAAGCCACCGGCTTCAGGCGCCAGGTCCAAGTTGAAATAGGTGCACGTGGCGGCGGTGGTCAACCGCCGCTGATGCTGGCGGCTTTGTAACGAAAGCCGCCACGAAGTTCGTGGGTAACCGCCACGCTATTTTTGACGCGTGTCGGTCCCGGAACCGGGAAGGACAAAATCATGTCGCATATGCAACATGAACCTGTCCGGCTTCGTCACCCGGTTCATGGAAATTTCCAATCCCAAAACCGGGAGGGCCTTCGAACCATGAACCGCGGGATCGGGCAGGACGCAATACTCCATGCGCGCCGGTTCTTGCGCACGGCCACCAACGGCGGGCAGAGGACCGCCCGCCCTGCCTTGCGGTTCATGCAAAGAATTCAACCTGGTCAAGGAGGCGCGACCCACCGGCAGAGCTTCGCGAAGGATTCGGGCGACGGATCTTGGTGATTGGCACTCGGAACGGATTTATCCGGCAGGGACCCGGACAGTTTGCGCACGTGCCGGATAAATCCGGCGGTCCCCATTGGGCGCGGCCCCGGTGCTCAGGCGATGGGCTCAAATGTGCCCGGATCAAATTCCCTTGATTTACCAAATTGCTGACTCACACGGATTAATGTATTGATTGAAGGAATTATGGCTGCCAAAACCGCCACCCTCAACGGCCTGCCCCCGCGCCGAGTCTCGGAAGTCGCACGCGAATTGCACCTGGACACCGAACACGTCCTCCCGCACGGGCATTATATTGCAAAAATCCCCATCGCCGAACTCGAGGCGCGGCAAGGCAAGCCCGACGGCCATCTGATTCTGGTGACCGCCATGACGCCCACCCCGCAGGGTGAAGGCAAAACGACCGCCACCATCGGTCTGGCGGACGCGCTGCGCCACCTTGGAAAGAAATCGATGTTCTGCGTGCGCGAGCCGTCGCTGGGGCCTTACTTCGGCATCAAAGGCGGAGGCACCGGCGGCGGTCGGGCTCAAGTCGTGCCCGCCGAAGATATCAATCTGCACTTCGTCGGCGACATGTATGCCGTCGAAAAGGCCAACAACCTCCTTTGCGCAATGGTGGACAACCATCTCCAGCACGGCAACGAAATCGGCCTCGACCCGCGGCGCATCGTCCTGCGCCGGGTGATCGATCTCAACGAACGGTCCTTGCGTGACATCATCATCGGGCTGGGCGGCCCGTTGCACGGCGTGCCGCGGCGCGACGGGTTCAACATCACGCCCGCCTCGGAAGTCATGGCCATCCTTTGCCTCGCCAGAGACTTTGGCGATCTCGGCCGGCGCATGACGAACATGGTTGTTGGCTTCACCTACCGGGGCGAGCCGGTGCGGGCTGATGCCGTTCAGGCCGTGGGGGCGATGCAGGTGCTGTTGCGTGACGCCATTCATCCCAACCTCGTGCAATCGTTGGAGGGCACGCCGGCCTTCGTTCATGGGGGGCCGTTCGGAAATATTGCCCAGGGCACGAACACCTGCGTCGCGACACGCCTCGCCCTCAAGCTTGCCGATTATGTCGTCACCGAAGCCGGCTTCGCCACCGATCTGGGCGCGGAGAAATTTATCGACCTCAAATGCCGTGCCGCCGGGCTGAAACCCTCGACCGCCGTCATCGTGGCCACGGCCAAAGCCATTGCGTACCATGGCGGCTTCAATGACACCGGCGGCCTCGGCAACCTGGCCAAGCATATTGAGAACGTCCGCCGATTCGGCCTCGATCCGGTCGTGTGTCTGAGTCATTTCCCGCACGATCGCTCCGCGGATCATGCCCGGATCATCAGGTTCTGTGCCCGGCAGGGCGCCGAGGCGGTGGTGTCAAGGCATTTCGACACAGGCGGCGCGGGCGCGACCGACCTTGCCGCAGCCGTGCTGCGGAGCATCGAACGGAACAAGCGCAAATCGATTCGCTTCATGTATCCGTTGGAAGCGCCAATCGGGAAGAAACTCGAGATGCTGGCCACTCAACTTTACGGCGCGGACGGGGTTGACTTTGACCGCGCCGCTCAAAGCAGCATTGAGTTGTTCAACAAACACGGTTTCGGGCAGTTGCCCATCTGCGTGGCCAAGACCGCCATGTCGCTCTCGGACGATCCGGAATTGCGCGGTCGGCCCAGCGGCTTCCGCATCAAGGTGAACGAGCTGCGCCTTTCTGCGGGCGCCGGCTTCATCGTCGCCGTCTGCGGCAACATCGTGACGATGCCGGGCTTGCCCAAGGTGCCCGCTGCGGCGCGGATCAAGGTTCTGCGAAGCGGGCGGGTGAGCGGACTGACGTGACCATGAAAAGTAACTCCCGGATGACGCGGACCCCACGGGTGGGGCGCGGTGTCCTCACTGCGCCGACATTTCATCGCACCGGCTCGCTGAGGACAGTGAGCCCTGCTTCCTCTCGGCAGCGAATATGGCGACCGCCTCACTTCTTCCGCGCGCGGGGCTTCGCAGATTTTGGCCTGGTCGCCGATGATTTACCCCCCGCAGGCTGGTCACACTTGCACTCGGTCCGGCAGCCGGCATTTTCAGGTTGGGCTTCGGTGACCGGCGGCTTGGGGGCCGTCTTCTCGTGGATCACCTGCCGCAACTGATCCAGGCCCTTGTCCATCGCGCCTTTCGCGCGTTCCAGAGCCTGCTGACTCAGGTTGACTGAATCCGTCAGCATCACGCATCCCTGGCGAATTCGCTCGGTGTAAGATCCTTCCTGCAACTCGATCCCTTTGGATTTCAGGAAGTGCTTCAGATTAGCAAACATTTCTTCTTTGTCGATTTTGTTCATGCTTGTCTCGTTTCTTGGGGCGCATCCGGACTCTGTTCCTGAACTGACTGCTGGAAGCCGCCTGAACTCGCAGGCAAGGATGCCTGCGCTACATAGCGCGGCCTTCCAGGCTGTGGGTTTCCCGGACTTCCCAGCCCCGCGCCCTGTATTGAGCGGCTCACAATTCAAGCACAGTGTGCAAGACGCGCCCCATGTGCTGGCTCTCAGATTTCCAGATCGCAGACCGAAACACAATTACACTCGTGAACACATTTTATAGGGGTGCCGAGCCGTGAAGATTGTCGGTAAAGTTGAAGATTGCCTGTAGCAGCCCGTTCGTACAGTTGGAGCCGGCCTGAGGCGGCTCTGAATCTTCTCTGATGGCCCATGGAATTTGAGCCTCCTTACGTCGGCTCCTGCAAACGAGAGGGTTCTTGAACAACGGGCTAGCGGTGACCGACGCGAATCTTCAATTGCGTGAACTGCTCCATGAGCGATGCGCGATCGGCTTGACGGTAACGGTCCGGGAGGTAACGACGGTCGGAACACGAAAGCACCGCGGCGAGTTCCTGCAGGGCCAGCAACTCGGGGTCGAGCGGATCGATGAAGGAATCCACCGCCTCCTCCAGGTCCTCCAGTTGCACGTCATCATCGCGCTTCGCGAGGACGGCGCGTTCTTTGGATCGGGTCAGGATCGCTTCGGCGTCGCTGCCGGTCAGGGGACGGTTGCCGAGATGCTCCTGGACGTAGGCCTTGATTTGAGGCCCGAGTGTGATCTTCTTGACGCCGGCGACGGTGGTGAAAAGTTCGAGCACATCGTCCGGTCCTTGCGCGGGGAAAAGCGGAACACACAGCCCGAATCTCCCCTGCCGCTTCATGTCAATGGCCAGCAGGTCGGGGCGCGAGGTCATCGCCACCCAAAGCTCCCGCCCACGCAAGGTGGAATCGCCGATATGCGCGGCGAACGCGGCGAAGACGCGGGTGGAGACTCCGCTGTCGCCCGCGTCCATGTCGCGCGAGCCGAAAACCGCATCCGCCTCATCCACCACGACAATCACCGGCCCGAGCGCCCGGATGGTCATGAGAATCCGCGCCTGCTGGCGTTCGGTGTCGCCCACCCACTTGGAGCGGAACTCGCCCAGTTCCATCACCGGCAGCCCGCACTCGCTGGCGAAGCAATCGATGAGAAAGGATTTGCCCACACCGACACGCCCGGGCACAAGGATGCCGCGCTCCAACACGTCGCCTTTGCCATTTTTGATGAGCCAGGCCAGATCGCGCAGTTTTTGTTTGGCGGCCGTATGGGTGGCGACCCGCTCCAGAGTCACGCCCGGTTTGGGATCTTTGAACCGGACCAGGTCCTGGCAATACTCCTCGATCAGCCGCTTTTTGCTGTCCGCCAGATACTCGGCAGTGACGCGGATGTCGTTGCGAACGGCTTCGGCGACAAGATGCCGGATGCGCAGGAGGTTCAGACCGGCGGTTCGCGCCACCAGATCGGCCGCCCCGAAGTCACTCCACCCGGACAGTGGCCTGCCGCCGGCCAGTTTCTCCGCCCAACCGGATTGCAGAAACCGCAGGCGCTCCTCCGCGTCCGGCAAGTCAATGCGCACCTGCACCACGTGCGGATTGCGCAACAGGTCGGCGTGCAATTCGGAAGCGGACTCGGTAACCAGCAGGACACCGACGTCGATCCGCGCCAGTTCCGGCGCCGAGGCCCACTTCAGGAACGTGACGAGGTTGATGCGCTCTTCCACGCTTGCCCCGGCTTCTTCGCTCGCGGGAATCAACTTTTCCGGAAAATCCACCACGAGGGTGACGCCCTTCCACTGGCGCTCGTCCTCGGCCACTTTGAGGAAAAAGCGGGTCAACAAGGGCGTCAGGGCGAGAAAGTTCTTCGGCGGGCCTTGCTGGTGGAAGTCGGTGTTTTCGACCCTGTCGAAGATCTCCAGCCACTCGAAAAAACGCTTCTGCATTTCCGGCGAGCCGAAGGTCAGGCCGCCCGAGATGTCATAGAAGAGCAGGCAGGCGCGTTCGGGGAAAAGCCGCCGCATGAGAAAGGCCTTCAGCGGCATGTAGCCCAACTCATCTCCAGCCTGCACCGGGAACAAATCGAAAATATTGCCGTGCAGCACAAACAGCGAATAAGTGCCGCCATTCCATCGGCGCGCCAGTTCGAGCGCCCAACCACGCAGCGGGAGCAGCGGCTTGCCGCCGGCGGTTGTCACCGGAACCGCCTGCGATTTGGAAGCTTCGGCAGGCATCGTGGTTTCTATTTCTGCCGGATCACGACACGCCTTCCGGGCTGGGGCAGGGCCGCCGGCGCCGCGATCGGCGGCGGCGCGGACGCGGCGTAGCCGACGCGGACTTCGGTCGAGGGCATGTCGGCGACGAGGTCTTTGAATTCATCCAGTTCCGAAAGCCACTTGTTGGTCTCATCGAGATGTTCGACGGTCGCGTCGATCCGGGCGGTGAGGGATTCGGCATTCTTCGTCGCCACGGCATCGGCGCGGATGAGCTTGATCTGTTGTTCCAGGCGGTCCTGTTCGGAGACGACGAGCGCGAGGTTTTCCTGGGCCTGTTGCACGCGCTGCTGGCGTTTGCGCAGGACCTCCAACCGCTCCAGGCGCGAGCCCAGATAGCGTTGCCTGGTCTCCAACGCGGCGGCGTCGCCCTTGCCCTTGAGCGCTTCCACCTCTCCGGTCAGCCGGGTGGCTTCGGCTTCCGCCTCTTTGAGGATGGATGGCAGATCTTCGCGCCGCTCTGTTTCGAGGAATTGTTCGAGCGATTCCTCGATGCCCAGCAAACGCAGAAAGGTCCACATCAGTTCGTCGAGCTTCCGCAGGCGTGGATCGGTGGACGGATCGGCCGAAGCCAAGGGATTGTCGGCGCTCGCGGTCTCGATGTCGCGGCAGACGTCGGCGAGCCGGCTGTACCGCTGGCTGCGGGAAGGCGAGAGCGAACCCAGCAGCGCGTCGCGTCGCCGGACGAAATCGTCCACCTTCTTTGCTTCCTCGGCTTGTTTGGCGGCATCGCGCCGGCGATCCACCCAGCGACGGAAAAACGGCAGGTCCGGCAGATAGATCCAACCGAGCGCATAGGCCGTCACGCCGGCCAGAAGGCCGAGAAGTGACGCGCTCAGAAAGCCGAGTCCGAGCGTGATCAGCGCCAGCATCGCGTGATGCGGGCTGCGAAGGAATTCCGCCCGATAATTAGGTGCTTGCTCGTCCATTGTCAGGCGCTCAGCAGTTTAATGGATTGCCATTGCGGAAGACAGGCAAAATTCGGTTCTTCAGATCAACGCCACTTCTCGAGGCCGGGCAGCTCTCCCGAAGCAGGCGCATCGGTTTCCAGCCGCCGCAACAGTTCCTGGCTCAGAACATTGAACCATGGTTTTTTGCGCATCATTTCCGGCGACACGTCGGGCCGCGGCAGTTGCAGGACTTCGACCAGGCGCCCCGGCTTGGCGCCCATCCGCAGCACCCGGTCCCCCAGGTAAATGGCTTCCTCGACCGAATGCGTGACGATGAAGACCGTGCTTTGCTGCTCCTTCCAAAGCTGCACCACCAACTCCTGCATCTGCATCCGGATCTTTGGATCGAGCGCGCCGAACGGCTCGTCCATCAGCAGGATTTTCGGCTCCAGGATCAGCGTCGCCGCGATGGCAACGCGCTGCTGCATGCCGCCGGAAAGCTCCGACGGGTACTTCTCTTCACATCCTTCCAGCCCGACCTTTCGGGCCCACTCGCAAGCGCGGTCACGGCGTTCTTTTCTGGATACGCCGCGCAGCATGAGGCCGAAGGCGATGTTGTCCCGCACCGTGAGGTGGGGCATGAGCGAATACTTCTGATCGACCATGCCACGGTCCGCTCCCGGCTGCGTGATCGGTTTGCCGAACGCTCTGACTTCCCCGCTTGTCGGGGGGAAGTGCGGCCGAAGCCCGGCGAGCATGCGCAACACGGTCGATTTGCCGCAGCCCGACGGCCCCACCACAGCCACCAGTTCGCCCGCGTCGGGAAGGTCGTGGATCACAAACGACACGTCCTGAATCGCCAACCGCGCCTCGGGACCTTCGCCGAAGCATTTTGTCACTTTGTCGAAACGCACGAGTTCGGGCAGCGAACCCTTCGCCGGGGCCGCAGGTGTTTTCGCCTCGCTTGCAGGCCTTGCGGCGGCTGCCGCTTGCGCGTCGCCGGATGGAAGCGCTTCGTTCACGGTCAGGTCACGTATCGATAGGGAAAGAGCAAACGGCTGCCCATGCGCCAAAGCTGGTCGAAACCGACCGCGATGGCCACGATGACGACGACGACCGCGAAATAGCGGTCCATGCGCCCGCGTCGATAGGAGATTTCCAGCAGATACCCCAGTCCGTTTTCGGCGTTGGCCCAAACTTCGGCAAGGATGATCCAGGTCCAACCGACGCCGTAAGCGCCGCGCAGGTGATCCCAAATGTCGGCCCGGGCCACCGGGAAGAGGACATGTCTTACCAGTTGCCACTGGCTGGCGCCTTTGGTGACGGCCACATCCAGATAGGCAGCCGGCACATCGGCCACCGTTTTGATCACCAGCGGCAGCAGCGCCACAAAATACACAATGAACAGAAAGGTGATTTTCTGGATCTCGGTTGCCCCGAACCAGGCAATGCTAAGGGGGATGAAGACGACGGTGGGCACGTAAGAGCCGACGAGGGTTACCGGGCGGAAGAAGGCGGCAACCGCGGGAAACGTGGCCATGTAAACGCCCAGCGGCACGGCCACGATCACCGCCAGCGCAAACCCGAGGCTGATGCGCTCGATGGAAGTTAGGGCATTGCGCACGAGAGCCTGCTCGACATGCAGCGGCCCGAAGGCTTTCAGCATCTCCATCGGGCTGGGGAGAATGGTGACGTTGACCAGTCGATCTTCAAACCGCGCGCCGCGCGTCAGGAACCACCACACGGCCAACACCAACGCGACAAAGATGCCGGTGAGCAGGAGCTCCTTTTGGCGCGCCAGCCCCTGGCGGACCCCCAGCCCGGTCAGGCGCACCACGAGGGTCAGCAGCACGACGAACCCCAGCGCGACAAGGAAGAAGCGAAGCACTATTCTTTCTCCAGCGGGAAGACTTTGACCTCGACCCGGCGGTTCTTCTTGTTGTGCTCGATATTGCTGGGATCGGTCATCCCTGGCACGGGATTGTCCCAGCCGTTGCCGATCACTTTGAACTTGTTGGGGTCAAATTGGTACTTGGCCAGGATGGCTTTGCGCACCGCGTCGGCCCGGTCGTAGGAAAGTTGGCGAACGAGATCCGCCGGCACCACGCCTTTGCGGCTCGCATCCGTGTTGCCCTCGACGACAATGTAGGCATTGCCGAACACTCCCGCCAGCTTGCCAATCTCCTCCATCACGGCCGGAATGGTCGGATCGTAATCGGGATTCAGGACGGACTTGTTTGGCTCGAACGAAATGATGACGGATTTCGTGAGGATTTCATTCGAATCCGCCTCGGCGGTCTTGAAGAGGGCGCCCGGCCTGAAGGTGGGTTGGGAGAGATCGCGCACTTCCTTGTACTCCTCCGACATCTTCGCCAGCAGGCTCGCGGCCTTCACCTTCGCCGGGGGCACCGGCGCGTCAATGGCGCCGAGCGTCTTGTAAATCGTCGAGGCGCGATTCCATACGATCTCGAAATTGGAGGGATTCAGCGGGTCGAGGAAGAAGTTCGAATTCTCGCGGTAGTTGGTCAGGTGCGCATCGCCCTCCGTCACGCCGCCGTCTTTGCCAATCATGCTTTGGCAATCCTCCACCGGGATGTTATAGGCTTTCGACAGCGTCTGGGCGGCGCCCGCCACGTCCTTCCGCACCATGTCCATGCCGTCGAAAATCCCGCGCATCAGGTTGGCGACGATATCCGGGTGATCGCGGTAGAAATCATTGCGCACGGCCCAGACGTCGGCGATCAAATGATTTGCGCTGCCGGTGGTCACCACGAGCCGGGTGCCGGGCACCTTGTCCGAGACGGTGTAGATGTCGGGCGACCAGCCCACGAACGCGTCAAAAGATTGATCCTGAACGAATATCTTCGCCGCTGCCGGCGCGTCGCCCGCCCATTTGAAGTCCACCTGCGCCGGGTCGATGCCGGCATCAATCAACAGCGACATGACCAGGTAATGGCTGGGAGAATTCTGCGCGAGCACGACTTTGCGGCGCTTGCCGTCGTGCATGCGAAAATCATTGATGTTGCGGATGTCGCCGCGCGCCACGATGCCATCGCCGCCGCCGGACCAGTCGATCTGCTGGCAGACCACCGGCACGGTGCGCGAATCCTTGACCAACTCCGGCGCAAACAGCGCCATCATGTCGAGCGTGCCCCAGAGCACGTGGCTGTGGCCGCTGGCGAACAGGTCGCGCGCCTTCACCGGGTCATCCACAATGGCCAGCTTCACGTAGAAGCCGTATTTTTTGTAGAAGACGCTGCCTTCGTTCGGCTCCAGTCCGTTGTTGGCGACGATGATCGGCGCCCAACCGGGCCAGACGTTGATGGGAAACTGGACGATCAGCTTGCCGTCCTTCATCGGCTTGTCGTAGTCGCTGACGCCGGTGACTGGCGGAATCGTCGATCCGTCCACCAGCGAGACGGTTTTGTCGCCGGCCAGCAGCTTGCTGGCGACGTCGGCCGACGCTTTATCCGACGCTGCCTTGGCCGCATCGAGGGTCTTCTTGAGCTGCTGGAGATCCACGGAGGCCTGCTGTGATTTTCCCGCGGGTGCGATCTTGTCCCACCAGCGCCACGCGCCAAAACCGGCCACGGCGAGAATCAGGATTGTCAGAACGATTTTTCCACGTGCTGTCATATAATTTCAGTTCAGGGTTTGGGGTTGGGAATATGAATGGTGCGAAGGGCGGAAGCCTCTCCCGGTCTCCGGGCTCCACCCGATCGTTTTCCAGGTCGCTTAGGTTTCGGCAATCTTCTGTCGTTCGGGTTGTTTGTCGGAGGTGGTGGCGGGGGGCGCGGCGGCTTCGCCCTGCACCATGCCCATTTTTTTCTTGTATTCCTGGAACAGCATGGCGCCCCGGGCCCGGTGCATCTCCTGCTGGCGGGCGATGCCGGAGCCCATTTCCTTGGCGAGATCCAGCGTGGCGCGCATCTGGCCTTCGCCGCCCGCGGCGGCCTGGCGCAATTGTTGCATCGACTGGTCCATTTCGCCCCCCATCATGCCCTGGAGTTCCGTGATCGAGCTTTTCATCATGCCGGCCAAGTTCTCGAGCGAGCGGCCGATGGCGACCCGGGCCTTGACCGACTCGAAATCGCGCTGGAATTTTTGAATCTCGCGGAGGCTCTGCGCGATGATCTCCGTGTTCTGCTGATAAAGCTGTTCCAGGTTGTCTCGCTGAGTGTAATTATCCTTGAGATCCTGTTCAAGCGCGGCCAGTTCCTCGGCATAATGGGCGCCGTTCGCTTCGTCATTGGCGGCGGCGGCGGCCTGAAGCATTCCTTGCAGATCCTCCTTCTGCCGCTCCTGACGCTTGATCTGATCCTTGAGCAGCGCGATCTGCCCGGCCAACTGTCCGTTTGCGTAATGGGCCTTGTCGGCCTTGGCCTTGGAATCGCGGATGCCGCGTTCGACGACCGCCTCGTTAATGGCATCCGTCTCCGTGGCCTTCTCGGCCATCAGCCCGAGCCAGATAAACACCCGCTTGATCGCTCTGAACATAATGTTTCCTTTCGTTCACTTTTTGGGCGGCTCTTCGTCTTCCAGGAGGATTTTCTTCTCCAGGATAAATTCCAATTGCCGGTTGAGCTGGCTTTCGTCCGAGGCGCCGAGGACCGTTGCGCCGAGTTTCTTCACGCCGGAAAAAACACCGGCATCCACGTCAAACGCCACGAAATGAACGGACACGGTGGTCTGCCTGGCCTCCGCCCGCTGCTTGATCTTGGGCAACACGGCGGCCGGAGTCGGGCCAAGTGTGTTGATGCCGTCGGTGATGATCAGCACGTGTTTGCGGGTCAGGCCGGAGTCCAACACGGTTTGACTGGCGGCGGTGAGGGCATTGCCAAGGGGCGTGCCTCCCATGGGCGTGGAAAATTTGCGCGCCCAATCCTGAAATGCCGCGGCGTCGAAAGCGCCGAACTTCACCACCGGCTTGACTCCGCGGCCCTCGAATACGAACAAACCGGCCTGGATGTTCCGCGGACCGCCGCCGGCCGTGTTGGTCGCAAAAGCCTGGATGCGGGCGGCGATGTTTTCCAGGGCGCGGTTGGCGATCACGTACTTCGGCGACAAATTGCCGGCCCCGTCGCGCACCCGATCGTTCATGCTTCCGGAGGTGTCATAAACGATCGCCAGCGCGACTCCATCGCTTTCGGCGGCCAACGCTGGAACCGCAGTCAGAACCAAAGTGGCGGCAAATGCCGCGGCTCCGGCCAACACCAAAGTCTTCGCGCTACATAATCTCATCGTCTGCTCCTCGAATGCACCAACGTTTAGTTCTTACCAATACGTCCATTGGCTGTCAATCTAGCTTCCGAGTCTCCCAAGCCAACTACAATTGCACGGGGAATTTGTACTCCGGGGGCAGGA